>OGXI01000008.1_pt1 | contig 135366 bp, 134 predicted proteins | sample 1576221 | NCBI WGS metagenome assembly OGXI01 (sample SAMEA3541523, study PRJEB24748) | human gut metagenome | biome: human gut; feature: human-associated habitat; material: faeces | place: China | collected 2012
GGTGCTCAAAGTATTTATTTTAAATAATTTGTGACAAATGATTGACTAACCTACACCGGCAAATCTGCCAAAATTTCAAAAAAACATTGTTTTTAATCAAAATTATATGCTATAATTGGAGGTGAATAAATGCCAGTAATTTCACAGTTTTATGGAATAATTATAAGGATGTATTTTAAAGATACAGAGCAACATTATTTAGCACATATACATATTCAATATAATGAATTTGATGCAGTATACAGCATAGAAGATAATAAAATTCTAGAAGGAATGTTACCAATAAAACAACAAAAATTAGTAACTGCATGGATTGAAATTCATAAAGAAGAGCTAAAAGCTTTATGGAAAGTATGTCAAAATGATGGTGAAATCTTTAAAATTGCACCTTTACAATAGGAGGTTAAAATTATGATACCACCAAGAATAAAAGAAGTACAAGCTTTAGATGATTTCTTTCTAAAAATTACATATATAAATGGTGAAGAAAAATTATATGATATGAAAAAAAATTTACAAGAAGAATTCTACAAGAATTTAAAAAATATAGCTTATTTTAAACTGGTAAAATCAGTTGGTGCCACTGTAGAATGGACAAATGGAGAAGATATAGATCCAAATGAGTTATATGAAAATAGCAAATTAATAAAATAGTAAATCTAAATGATATTAAGCATAGATATTTTCTATGCTTAATGTTATTTGGCAAACTTAAATTTTTTCCCCTGTTCCCATTGACTAAAATTCCCTATGATTATATAATCATAGGGAATTTTAATTATAAAAAGGAGATGGCATAATTAATGAATAATAACAAAAAATTTTATATAACAACTCCTATATATTATCCAAGTGGAAAATTTCATATAGGTACAGCATATGCAACAACACTAACAGATTGTATAAGAAGATATAAAAAGGCTAGAGGCTTTGATACATATATGCTAACAGGTCTTGATGAACATGGTCAAAAAGTTCAAACTGTAGCAGAAAAAAGAGGATTAACACCTCAAGAGCATGTAGATGAAATGGCAGCTGATGCTAAAAAGCTATGGAAATTAATGGATATTGGATATAATGACTTTATAAGAACAACAGATGAAAGGCATGTTAAAGCAGTACAAAAAATAGTAGAAAAATTCCTAGAAAATGGTGATATTTACAAAGGAACATATGAAGGTTGGTACTGTATGCCTTGTGAAAACTATTTTACAGAAACTCAATTAGTAGACGGAAAGTGTCCAGATTGCGGCAGACCAGTAACAAAAATGCAAGAAGAATCATATTTCTTCAACATGAAAAAATATGAAGGTTGGTTAAAAGAATTTTACAAAGAAAATCCACATTTTATAGAGCCAGAATCAAGAAAAAATGAAATATTTAATAATTTTATAAATCCAGGACTTGAAGATTTATGTATAAGTCGTACAACATTTGATTGGGGAATTCCAATGCCAAATGATCCAAAACATGTATTATATGTATGGTTAGATGCTCTAACAAACTATATTACAGCATTAGGTTATATGTCAGATGATGATTCTTTATTCAAAAAATATTGGCCAGCAGATCTACACATAGTAGGAAAAGAAATAATAAGATTCCACGGAATATATTGGCCAATTTTCCTACATGCATTAGGGCTAGAGCTTCCAAAACAAATATATGCACATAGCTGGATTGTAATGAAAGATGGAAAAATGTCAAAATCTATCGGAAATGTAATATATCCAGAAACATTAATAGAAAGATATGGACTAGATGCAACAAAATATTATCTACTAAAATTAATGAGCTTTGCACAAGATTCAATGTTTACACCAGAAGATTTTGTAGAAAGATTTAATTCAGATTTAGCAAATGATTTAGGAAATCTATTAAACAGAACAATAGGAATGATGAACAAATATTTTGATGGAACAATACCAACAGAAATCAAAGAAAGAACAGAATTTGATGATTCACTAGAAGAATTTACAAAAAGTCAAATTGAAAAAGTAGAAAATAATATGGATACATATCATGTAAGTAATGCAATATCAGACATATGGGCAATAATAGCAAGAACAAACAAATATATAGATGAAACAGCACCATGGACATTATCAAAATCAGAAAATGAACAAGAAAAAGAAAAACTAAAATCAGTAATGTTCCACTTAGCAGAAAACTTAAGAAAAATAGCAATATTAATAACACCAATAATGCCAGAAACATCAAATAAAATGTTAGCTCAATTAGGTTTAACAGAGCAAGATAAAGAATGGGAAACATTAAATAACAACAATCAAATAAAGCCAGAAACAAAAGTAATATCAAAAGGAGAGCCTTTATTTGTAAGACTTGAAAAAGAGGAAGAAATAGAATACATAAAAAATGCAATGAAAAAATAATAAAATCTTATGTATTCAAAAAAACGGAGGAAAAATAAGATGGCAAATTCAAAAATCATAGTAATAGAAGGAGCTCAAGGAGCAGGAAAAACTACAATTACAGATTATTTAAGAAATAGTGTCAAACATACAAATTTATACAGACTAAGCGGAATAAGTGATAGTACAAAAGCAGGACTACAAAAATCTAAAAAAATGTACGAAGACTTAAACGAATACATAAAAAAAATGGAGAACCTAAACATAAATTTATTATTTGACAGAACTTTTTTCTCAGAAGAAAACTACTGCAGACTAGGATTTAAAGAGTATTCATTTACAGAAGTATATAATAAATTGTTAGATGATTTTAGTAAAATGGATTTTGAAATCTACTATATTACATTATATTTAAAAGATGAAAATCTATTTGAAGAAAGACTAAAACGTGATGGAAAAGTAGAGCCAGCATATGCAAAATTCAGCGCTCAAAGCAGTGTAAATCAACAACGAGTATACTTACAAATGTCAGAAGAAATTAAACAAAAATACCCAAATATTCATGTATATAATATTGAAAATAGCAAACCATTAGAGAATGTTCAAAATGAACTAAAAGAAATTTTGAAATTTTAAATAATTATATGCACTAAATTAATACATAAGAAAGAAGAGGAATTGCAAAATGGAAATAATGAAACCAAACTTAGATGGAATTACAGAGTGTAACACAATAAAAGGAGTAATAAGAGAGGCAAAAATAAGAGATATGGATGTTGCTTGTTGCTTTTTTAACAAATGTTATGAAGCAAATGTCGAAACAGACAAAATGGAGTTTAGTTCATGCGAATTTAAGGATTGTATATGCTTAAATAGCAAATTTGAAAAGGTATATTTTACAGATGTTTTATTTGAAAATTGTGACTTTTCAAATACAATGTTTTATGAATGCAATTTTGTGAGAGTAACTTTTAGAAATTGTAAATTAGTAGGATCAAACCTTTGTAATGTAAATATGTACAATATATTAATAGATAATACAAATGTGTCATATGCAAATATGTCACTTGGAACATATAAAGAAGTATGTTTTGCAGAATCAAAATTATCAAATTCTGTAATACAAGAGGTAATATTTAAAGATGTAGAATTTGATAAAACAAATTTAATAGCATCACAATTATGCAGAACTAATTTAAATGGAATAGATGTTTCAAATTGTGATATAACAGGGGTAGCGATTTCTCAAGACTATATAAAAGGTTTAATTGTAAATGAAATGCAAGCAGTTGAATTATCAAAACTATTAGGAGTAGTGGTAAAGTAAGAAAGTGAGGATTTTTTGATGAGTTTTATTGATAGTATAAAAATAAGAGCTAAAAAGGATATAAAAACAATTGTGTTACCTGAAGGAAATGACATTAGAACAATTGAGGCTGTTGAAAAGGTTAGAAAAGAACAATTTGCAGATGTTATTGTTCTTGGTAATAAAGACGAAATTTTAAATATGGCTAATGAACATAATATTAACATAGATGGTGTAAAAATTATTAATCCTGTAGAAGATGCAAGATTTGAAAAATTTGCTAATGAGTTTTATGAACTTAGAAAAGCAAAAGGTATGACATTAGAAAAAGCAGAAGAAATATTAAAAGATGAAACTTACTTTGGTATGATGATGGTTAAATTAGGGTATGCTGACGGACTAGTTTCTGGAGCTTGTCATTCAACTGCTAATACATTAAGACCAGCACTTCAAATTTTAAAAACAGCACCTGGAACAAAATTAGTTTCTGCATTTTTTGTTATGTGTGTTCCAAATTGTGAATATGGAGAAAATGGAACTTTTATATTTTCAGATAGTGGACTTAATGAATATCCAGATGCAGATAGCTTATCAGAAATTGCAATTTCATCAAGTAAAAGTTTTGAACAATTAGTTGGTAAAAAAGCAAAAGTAGCAATGCTTTCATATTCAACATATGGAAGTGCAACATCACCACTTACAGAAAAAGTTGTAGAAGCAACAAGCATATTAAAAGAAAAAGCACCAGATTTAATATGTGATGGAGAGCTACAATTAGATGCAGCTATAATACCAGAAATAGCAGAATCAAAGGCACCTGGAAGTCCTGTAGCTGGACAAGCAAATACTTTAATATTCCCAGACTTAGATGCAGGAAATATAGGATACAAGTTAGTTCAAAGATTAGCAAAAGCAGAAGCATATGGTCCATTATGTCAAGGAATTGCAAAACCTGTAAATGATTTATCAAGAGGATGCTCAAGCGATGATATAGTAGGTGTAATTGCAATAACTGCAGTTCAAGCACAAGAACAATAAAAATTTGTAGGAGAAAATATGAATAGCATTGGACAAATGATAAAAAGTAAATTATCATCAAAAAGCGGATTTTCTGAACTTGAATTAGATAATAATATTGGTATTAATAATTTAATAGAATTAATTGTTAATGAATTAAAACCAACTTATGTACTAGGAGATGGGCCAGAGTGGGAAACAAAGTTATTAGTTTCGCGGAGAAAAAGATATAATGCAAGATGATTTAAGGAAAATTATAAAAAGCCTGTTTAGCTCTAATCCAAAACTAACAAGTTCTCAAATATCTGAAGTTTTAGGACAAAAAAAAGTAAATGGACTAGCGTTAAATATAAATAGAACAATTTCAAATGATGGAATAGTAAAATTTTCATACGATTTTCCAGAGCTAAATTTTATAGAAAAAAATATAATAGATGGAAATAATAAAATTCAAAATAAAATAAGTAAGAAAATACTGAAACCATATTATAAATACCTAAAAAAGAATCAAAGTAGTATTAACAAAGTTCCTGGAGGTTTACAAGTTCCAAAGAAACTAAAAGAAAGATTAGAAAAAATAATTTCTTCAAATATTCCAGAAGGAATGGATGGCAAGGTTGTTTCAGAATATTATTTAAGTAATATTTTAAAATTAGATGATAATGAATTACAAAAGGCCTTGATTCAATCAAAGGCATTACAAGTTTATTCAAAAAATAACATATTTAAAAATAATAGAGATGAATTTGAAAATGCATTAAACATGATAAATACATCTTCCAGAAATAATTTTTACGAATGTAATGAAAGCTTATCAAAATTAAACACAATATTATCAGATGTTTCTGCAGAAGTATATATGAGCTCTATAGATTTAAAAGGAAAAAATCCAAAAGAAATTGAAGAAATATTACAAAAGGGATATTACTTATACAATGAACAAAAGTTAAATGATATGACATATAAAGTTGACGAAGATGGTTATAGAACTGTTAATGTAGGCTTGGGAAAGAAAGATGTATTATTACATAAAAATGGAAATAATATTAAAGAGTCTATGGGATATTTATGTAAAAGTATTGTAAATTTATCTGAGGAAGAGCAAAATTTGTCTGATGAAGAATACATAAAAAAAGCAGGAATGTTACATTTTAGGTATATATCAATACATCCATTTAGAGATTCAAATGGAAGAACAGGTAGAAATCTTATGAATATGTTGCTTGCCCAAAGAGATAAAATGTTTATGATTGATAGAAAAGATAAATCAGAGTATTTAGCAAAAATGAATGAAATGAGAGCAAAAATACCATTAAAAAAATATCTAAATTCCTTATCAAGCAACCCAGAAATATGCGAAAATTATGAAGAAAATGCTTGTGGGGAACTAACTACATTTTTAGCCAAACATACATATGACTTAAAAACTGATATTCGCAAAGTTTCTGAAAAAGAAAATATGGAAAATTGGAAACAAAGAAATGATAAAGCAAATGGAAATACCGAAATTAATATGGAGGGAAGATGATTATGAAAATACTAGTATTAAATAGTGGAAGTTCATCACTAAAATATCAATTAATAGATATGAACAATGAACAAGTCCTAGCAAAAGGAAACTTTGAAAGAATAGGACAAAACAATTCTTTTTTAACTCACAAAGTTGGAGGAGAAAAACATAAATTTGAAAAGCCAGTATCAAATCATGAAAAAGCCATTAAATTTGTTTTAAAAAAATTACAAAGCAATGTATATGGCGTAATAAAATCTCCAGATGAAATTAATGCAATAGGACATAGAATTGTCCATGGAGGAGAAAAATTTACAAAACCTGTTATTATAACTGATGAGGTAATGAAGGGAATAGAAGAATGTATAGAGCTTGCGCCATTACATAATCCAGCTGCAATTTTAGGAATTAAGGCTTGTCAATCTGTAATGCCAGGGAAAACAAATGTGGCAGTTTTTGATACATCTTTTCATCAAACAATACCAGCAGAAAGCTACATATATCCAATACCATATAAATATTATGAAGACTATAAAATTCGTAAATATGGTTTTCATGGAACATCACATGAATATGTAGCAAATAGAGTTGCCGAAATTATGAATAAAGATATAAAAGATTTAAAAATAGTTAATTGTCATTTAGGACAAGGTGCTAGTGTATGTGCAATAAAAAATGGAGTTTCTGTAGATACAAGTATGGGATTTACTCCACTTGGGGGAATTCCAATGGGAACAAGATCTGGTGATTTAGATCCATCTGTTGTTACATATATTGCTAAATATAGAAATCATACACCAGAGGAAATGGATGAAATATTAAATAAAAAATCTGGAGTATACGGAATATCTGAAGTTTCTGTAGATTTTAGAGATATAGAGGCCGAAGCTGCAGATGGTGATAAAAATGCACAAATGGCTCTTGAAAATTTTGCATATAATGTTGCACAATTCGTTGCTAAATATGCTGTTTCAATGGGCGGAATAGATGTGCTTACTTTTACTGCAGGAGTAGGTGAAAAAGGTCCAGAATCAAGAAAGAAAATATGTGACTATTTGAAGTTTTTAGGAGTAGAAATTGATGATGAAAAAAATAAAATTAGAAATCAAGAAGTGGAAATTTCTGCAGATACTTCAAAAGTAAAAATACATGTTGTACCAACAAATGAAGAATTGCTTATTGCAAGAAGAACAAAGGAATTGTGTAAATAAAATAAATTTTAGAAGGGAAGAAAAAATATGAAAATATTAGTTTTAAATTGTGGTAGTTCATCACTAAAATATCAATTAATCAATATGGAAACAGAGCAAGTTATAGCAAAAGGAAATTATGAAAGAATAGGAACTGAAAAATCTTTTATAACACATAAAGTTAATGGTGAAAAATATGTTACAGAAAAAGCAGCTCCAACACATAAAGAAGCTCTTGAATTTATAATTGAACAATTAACAAAAACAGATTATGCTGTAATAAAAGATTTAAATGAAATAAATGCAATAGGTCACAGAGTTGTTCATGGTGGAGAAAAATTTGCAGATCCAGTTTTAGTTGATGACGATGTAGTAGCAGGAATTCGTGAATGTGCAGAATTAGCACCTGTTCACAATATGGCAGCTGCTATGGGAATTGAAGCATGTAGAAACTTAATGCCAAATAAACCAAATGTAGTTGTTTTTGATAATGGATTCCATCAAACAATACCAGAAGAAAGATTTTTATACCCAATCCCTTATCATTATTATAGAGATTACAAAATACGTAAATATGGTTTCCACGGAACATCTCATTCTTATGTATCAAAAAGAGTTGCAGAAGTAATGGGAAAACCTGTAGAAGAATTAAAAACGGTAGTTTGTCATATTGGACAAGGTGCAAGTATATGTGCTGTTGAAGGCGGAAAATCTGTAGATACAAGTATGGGATTAACTCCACTTGGTGGAATTATGATGTGTGCAAGAAGCGGTGATTTAGACCCATCAGTTGTAACATACATAATGAAAAAAGATAATATTGCACCAGAAAAAATGGATTTAATGTTAAATAAAGAATCTGGTTTACTAGGAATGTCAGGTGTTTCAGCAGATGTAAGAGATGTAGAAGCAGCTGCAGATGAAGGAAATGAAAGAGCAATACTTGCATTAAAAGCATATGACCTAAATATTGCACAATATGTAGCAAAATATGGAGTATCAATGGGAGGAATAGACACAATAGTATTTACAGCAGGTGTCGGAGAAAACCAAATTAGAAGAAGAGCAAGTATATGTAAAAATCTAGAATTCTTAGGAGTAAAACTAGACGAAGAAAAGAACAAAATAAAAGGTGAAGAAATAGAAATATCAGCACCAGACTCAAAAATAAAAGTATATGTAATACCAACAAACGAAGAGCTAGTAATAGCAAGAGAAACAAAGAATCTAATAAGTAAATAATCATAAACATTGTTAAGTGGTGGTTGTCAGTAGGGACGGTTCCTTTTGACAACCCTTTTTATGTGTCAATGGGGACGGTTCTTTTTGACAACTTTTAAAGGAATCTATATCAATGATACTATTGATACAAACAAATTAAGGGAGAATATAATGGAAAATAAATTACAAAATTTATTTAGTCAATGTGTCAAAGAGCTAAAATCCATAGGAATTGATATAAATAACAACAAATTAATTGGCGAAATAAATATATCACTCGCCAAAAGAAACGCCAAAAGATATGGTTGTTGCAGACACGAAGACCCAGATGAAAAATATAAAGTAATAACAAAAAAAGGCTATAAAAGATACATTACATACGAAAGATTTAACAAAAACTATATAGAAATAAGCAAATGGGTGATGGAATTAAACGATGATATTATAAAAAATACCATAATGCACGAAATAATACATTGCTTTCCATATTGCAATAATCATGGCAAAGAATTTAAAAAATATGCAGGATACATAAACACACATTTAGGATATAGTGTATCCAGACTGGGAAACAAAGAAGAAGATTACAAAAAAAGCAATTTAGAATATGATATTCCACAAACAACTCCAAATTATAAATATAAAATAGAATGTCAAAAATGTGGAAAATATTTTTTCAGACAAAGATACAACAAAAATTTAACAAGACATTATAGATGCGGAATTTGTGGAGGTAAATTAAAAGCTGTAAAGGTTAGATAATAATTAAAAAGAAAAGGGGGGACGGTCCTTGAAATTAAATTTTCAAGGACCGTCCCCTAAAAAGTTGACACTTGTACTAAAACATGATAATATACAAACAAACATTTGCAAGAGGTGATAAAATGATTTATAAATATAATAAATTAGTAAGAGACAAAATTCCTTCAGAAATAAATGCTAAGCCAGGAAGAAAATGCTCGTATTTTATAATGAATGATGAGGATTATGATAAGGCCTTAGATGATAAGTTAACAGAAGAATTAAATGAATATAAGGAAGATCACAGCATAGAAGAGCTAGCTGATTTAATGGAAGTTGTAACTGCTATTATGAAGTTTAGAAAAATATCAATTGATGAATTAAAAAGTACAATGGATAAAAAAAGAGCTAAAAAAGGTGGATTTAATGATAAAATATATCTAAAAGAGATTGAAGAATTAGAAAATAAGAAAGAAGAGTAACATCTAAAAAATAAGCAATTACAATTATTAGAAAATTTGAATAAAAATAGCAGTTTAAATGAAGTACAAAGTTATTTTAAGGAAATGATTAAGTTACGAAGTTTTATGAATAATAAAGAAAATATATCAAATATAATGCTATTATTAACTGAAGAAGTTGGAAAACTTGCAAAAGCAATACGAAAAGATGCTACAGACTTAAAGATTGATTCAAATAAAATTGGAAACTATGATTCAATTGAAAGCGAAATAGCAGATGTTTTTATTGTTTTAAATTCAATTTGTACAGCTCTAGATATAAATTTGTTTGATGCAATATATAATAAAGAGCGCATAAACGTAGATAGAAAGTGGAATTGAACAAAAAAATTAGAATAATTGGTCAAATGCTATCTTTATAAATTTTGTTATGATAAAATAAATACATATAAATTTTAGGAGGTAAAAAAATGATTGGTGTAACTAGTAATTTATATGAATCAAAAGAATATTCTGATATTCGAGAAGTAATTAAAGATGGTATAAATAGATATCCAGATTGTGTAGCTTTCACAATAAAAAATAAAGAAGGAAAAGATATACAGTATACAGATATAACATATGCAGAGTTTGAAAAAGAAATTAATAGCTTAGGAACAGGATTATTAAAACTAGGTTTAAAAGATAAAAAAATAGCTATAATTGGACCTAATAGCTATGAATGGGTGTTATCATATATTTCAGTATTATTTGGAATTGGAATTGTTGTACCATTAGATAAAGGTCTACCTGCTCAAGAAATAGAAGATTCAATAATAAGAAGTGATGCAGATGCTCTTATATTTGATCCAAAATATATAGATATAATAGAAGATATAAAACAAAGATCAACTACAAAAGTAAAAGAATTTATTTGTATGAAAGAAGTTGAATCAAAAGAAATAAACAATATTCCAAAAATAAAAAAGATAGGAAAAGAAGAACTTGATAAAGGAAATAAGGAATTTTTTGAATTAAAAATTGAACCAGAAAAAACAAGTATTATATTATTTACATCAGGAACAACATCACTTTCTAAAGCCGTAATGTTGTCTCAAAAAAATATTGCATCAAATGTACATTCTATGAATGCTGCTGAAAAATTATATAATACAGATGTTAATTTAGTAATGTTACCATTTCATCACACATTTGGTTCAACAGGTATAATATTAATGTTAAATAATGGTGTTCGTAATGTATTTTGTGATGGGCTAAGACATATACAAGAAAATATGAAAGAGTATAAAGTATCAGTATTTGTTTGTGTGCCACTTATATTAGAAGCAATGCATAAAAGAATATTATTAGAAGTAAAAAAACAAGGAAAAGAAAAAACAATAAATCGCGCTAAAAAATTAAGTAATGCACTATTAAAAGTTGGAATAGATGTACGAAAAAAATTATTTAAACAATTACTAGACAAATTAGGCGGAAACATGCGATTTGTAGTAAGTGGTGCTGCAGCAATAGATAAACAAGTTGCCGAAGATTTCAATAGCTGGGGAATACTAACAATACAAGGATATGGATTAACTGAAACATCTCCGGTATTATGTGCGGAAAATGAAAAATGTTTAAAATTAGGATCTGTAGGAATACCATTAATAGATGTAGAAGTAAAAATTGATAATCCAAATGAAAAAGGTATTGGTGAGATAATAGCAAAAGGTCCAAATGTAATGCTTGGATATTATAAAAATGAAGAAGCAACTAAAAACAGTTTAATTGATGGATGGTATCATACAGGTGATTTGGGTTATATAGACAGAAGTGGATACTTATTTATAACTGGAAGAAAGAAAAATGTAATTGTATTAAAAAATGGAAAAAATATATATCCAGAGGAAATAGAAGTATTAATTAATAATTTACCATATGTAACAGAAGCATTAGTATTTGGATATCCAAAAGGTGATGATTTAATATTATCAGCTAAAATAGTATATGATGAACATTATGTAAAAAATAATTTTAAAGATTTATCAAAAGAAGAATTTGAAGAAAAAGTATGGAATGACATAAAAGAAATAAACACAACAGTTCCAAAATACAAGCATGTTAAAAAAATAATTGTCACAGACGAACCAATGATAAAAACAACAACAGCAAAAATAAAAAGATTTGAAGAAATAGAAAAAATTATAAAAGAAAAACAAATAGAATTATAATAAAAAGGTTTATAGGTAAATCCATTAATAAAACCTAAATATTTATATAAGGAGTATATGAATATTAAAAAAAATATATCATATAAAAAGACTATGGAAAGAAAATTCATATTAGCCAGTAACAATAATGGTAAGATAAAAGAAATGAAAGAAAAATTAAATCCATTAGGAATAACTGTAATTTCGCAAAAAGAAGCGGGATACAACATAGAAGTCGACGAAACAGGCACAACATTTGAAGAAAATGCAACATTAAAAGCAGAAGCAATCTATAAATTAAGCAAATTACCAGTAATATCAGATGATAGCGGATTAGAAATTGACGCATTAAATGGAGAGCCAGGAATATATTCTGCAAGATATGCAGGAGAAAATGCAACAGATGAAGATAGAAGAAACAAAGTATTAAATTTAATGAAAAATGTGGAAAAAGAAAAAAGAACAGCAAGATTCACATGTGCTATATGTTACATAGATGAAGATGGAAATAAACACATCTTCAAACAATCATGTGAAGGAACAATAGCCACAGAGCCGCATGGAGTAAATGGTTTCGGATATGACCCAATATTTCTAGTAGGAGAAAAAAGCTTTGCAGAGCTTTCAAACAATGAAAAAAATAAAATAAGTCATAGAGGAAAAGCAATAGATGAATTTGTAAAATATTTAAAACAAGAAGAAAACTAAAAGAAATTTTACAAAAATCATTAGCAAAAAAGGCTAAACGCAAATTACAAAAACAGGAGTGAACACAAATGATATATGAATTTGAAGTACCAGGCAAAATAATTGGAAAAGGAAGACCACGTCTAAATACATACACAGGAAGTGTATACACACCAACAAGAACAAAAGACTACGAATCACTAGTAATGCAATATTTCCTATTAAAATATCCAAGATACAAACCATTTGAAGGCAGAGTACAAGTAGAAATAAATGCCTTATTCGAAGTACCAAAAAGCACAAAAAAAGCCGACAAAGAGCTAATGCTATCAAACCAAATAAACCCAACAAAAAAACCAGATATAGACAACATAGTAAAAATAATACTAGACGCAATGAACGGAATAGCATTCAAAGACGACATACAAATAACCAAACTAAATGTCGAAAAAACATATTCAACTCAAGAGAAAGTACAAATAAAAATAAGCCAATACTAAAATGGGAAAAGAAAACAGTTTTCTTTTTTGGAAAAGAGAAACATTCAATAAGATAGCATTTTAATAAATATAACATATCTATTCCAAGCTTAGTAAGTGAATATATACTCACTTTTTAACTACTATACAATATCATAGAGTTAGGACAGCAGATGGAACTTACAATGTAAAATAGTATTGTTGTATAAGGGAAGAATAGAAACCATCATGTCTGTTCTTTCAAATATTGACAAAAATGATCAGAAATGTTAATATATGTATTAATTAAATTAACTATGCAAAAAAGAAAACAGTAGAGCTCTATAAGTCAAAATAAAGAGAGATAATGGCAGGTGGAAATTATCAGAATATAGAAATCGAATTACATTTCTTACAGTAGTTACGTAAATGATTACGAAAATCAAAATAAGGCAAAAACTTGTTTAAACAAAAAAACAAGAAATTGTAAATAAAGGTGGTACCACGAGTCAATTCGTCCTTTAACAGGATTGAATTGACTTTTTTTGTGTATTAAGGGAGGGACGGTTCTCTTTTCCCATTTTTGGAAATTTGGGACACATTTGAATTAAATTTTGTAGGATATTTTTTTATTGAAAAGTGTCCAAAATTCCCAAAAATGCGAAAAGAGAACTATACCCTTTAACCTAAAAAAGTTAAGGAGGAAATATGGAAGGATTAGATTTAATTAAAAGAAAAGCTGTTCAAATTATTTCTGAAGAAGATTTGAACAAAAAATTAAAATCAGGAAAAAAATTAAGAATTAAACTTGGAGCAGATCCAAGCAGACCAGACTTACATTTAGGACATACAGTTGTTTTAAGAGCACTAAAAACATTTCAAGAAATGGGACACGAAGTTGTTTTTATAATTGGTGATTATACAGGTATGATTGGAGACCCAACAGGAAAAAGTAAAACTCGTCCAGCTTTAACATATGAACAAGTTCATTCTGCAGGAGAAAGCTATTTTAAACAAGTTACAAAAATACTTGATCCAGAAAAAACAAAGATTGTATACAATTCAGAATGGTTATCAAAATTAAATTTTAAAGATGTACTAAGTTTAGCAAGCAAGTATACAGTTGCAAGAATGCTTGAAAGAGATGACTTTAAAAAGAGATACGAAAATAATATGCCATTAAGTATGCACGAATTATTTTATCCACTAATGCAAGGATATGATTCTGTTGCAATTAATGCTGATATTGAAATTGGAGGAACAGATCAAACATTTAACCTATTAGTAGGAAGAGAGCTTCAAAAAAATTATGATCAAGAGCCACAAGTAGTAATAACATTCCCATTATTAGTTGGATTAGATGGAAAAGATAAAATGAGTAAATCATTAGATAATTATATAGGAATTGACGAAAGTCCAGAAACAATGTATGAAAAAGCAATGAAAATTCCAGATGATGTATTATTTGATTACTATAAATTAACAACTGATTTAGACTTAGCAGAAGCTGATAAATTAATTAAACAAGATATAATAAAAGCACATAAAGTATATGCTGAAGAAATTATAAAAATGTATCATGGAGAAGAATTTATAAAACAAGCAGAAGAAAGATATGGAAAAGTAGCAAAAGGTGGAATTCCAGAAAACATAAAAGAAGTAAACTTAAGTAGTGAATCAACAGAATTTAAATTATGTGACATATTAGTAAAAGTAGGATTTGCATCATCAAAAAGTGAAGCAAGAAGAATGATACAAGGTAATGGAGTAAAGGTAAACTCAGAAGTAGTTAATGATATAAATGCTACAATAGAAATAAAAGGCGATGTTGTTATTCAATTTGGAAAAAACAAATTTATAAAGGTTGTTTAAATCTGTTGGAAAGGAATGAATAACAAAATGAAAAATACAAAAACAAAATTATCAAAATGGCATATAGCTATAATTATAGTTGGAATTATTTTTAATGGAATAGGAATAATACATTCTAATTTGTGGTTTGATGAAGCATACTCAGTAGGAATAGCTTCACATAATTGGATAGATATATGGAATATAGGTGGTCACGATGTTCACCCAATATTATATTACTGGATACTAAGTTTAATAAATGTAATATCTGGTGGAAATATAATAGCATATAGAATTTTTTCACTAACATGTATAGCATTATTAAGTATATTAGGGTATACTCATATACGAAAAGATTTTGGCGAAAAAACGGGAATATTGTTTTCTTTTTTCTCATTATTTTTACCAGAAATATGTATATTTGCAAATGAAATAAGAATGTATTCATTAGCAATATTGTTAGTTACAATATGTGCAATATATGCATACAGAATTTTTAAAGGTGATACATCATGGAAAAACTGGATAATATTCGAAATATCAAGTTTAGCATGTTTATATGTACACTATTATGGTTTAATGGTAGCTGGATTAATACATATGATAATGTTAATAAACTTTATAAAAAATCACAGAGCACAATCAATAAAAAGAATAGTAATATTTGGAATAGTATTAGTAGCATTATATATACCATGGCTAGTGTATTTTGTAGGACAATTAAAATATGTGTCAAAGGGATTTTGGATAGGATTTGAATTTCCAAAAACAGTAATAGAGCTATTAAGTTACCAATATATAGGAAATTTAAATTATTATGTAGGTTTTACAATATCAATATTGTTATACATATATTTAGGAATACAACTATACAAAATAAAAAAAGACAAAGAAAATATATTACCAGTGAAATTAACAATAGGGTTATATATAGCAGTAATAATAGCAGCATTACTAGTAACTGTATGTGCTAAAACATCAATTTTATTATATAGATATTTATTTGTAATAACAGGACTATATATTTTTACACTAAGTTTTATATTAGCAAGATCTAAAAATAAAAAAATAGTAGTATTTATATGCATATTAACAGAAATATTAGCAATTGTAAGTAATGTTAAAATGATAAACGTAAATTATAACTCACAAAATGCGAAGTCGATTGAATATTTAAAAAACAATATTCAACCAAATGACGTAATAGTTTATACAGATATAGGTTCAGGTTCAATAATAGCAGTTAATATAAAAGATAATAAACAATATTATTATAATGAGCAAGATTGGGGAGTGCAAGAAGCATACAAAGCATTTGGTCCACAAATGGATACATATATAACATCAGATTTTATTAATGAGCTATCTGGAAGAATATGGATAATTGATGGTATATCAGATGAATGTTATCAAAAATATTTTAATAATGAACAATATAAGTTTATAAGTCAGCAATCATTTTCAGCTAAATATCACGAATATAATTATATAATTACATTGGTTGAAAAATAAAATTTATAATAAGTAAAAATAATTATGGCAAAAATGAATTAATAAAGTTATAATTTCAAAAGAATATCAATAGTATTAGCTATAGGTATGAAAAAACGAATGGAGGAAAAAAATGGTATTAGAATTTTTTAAAGCAATTATATTTGGTATAGTTGAAGGAATAACAGAATGGCTACCAGTAAGTAGTACAGGTCATTTAATATTAGTAGAAGAATTTATAAAATTTACAAAAGTTTCAGACAACTTTTTTAGTGTATTTGAAGTAGTAATACAATTAGGAGCAATACTTGCTGTAGTATTAATATATTTTAAAGATATATGGCCATTTACAAACAAGCCAGAAAAGGCATTTACAAAACATGGATTGTTATCACACTTAGATAAAAACATAACAAATTTATGGGGAAAAATATTGGTAGCTTGTGTGCCAGCAGCAATAATTGGATTATTATTTGATGATAAATTTGAAGCATTATTTTACAATCCAACATGTGTATCAATCGCATTAATTGTATTTGGTATAGCATTTATAGTAGTAGAAAATTGGCATAAAGGAAGAAAAAGCAGAATAAATAGTGTACCAGCAATTACATATAAAGATGCAATAATAATAGGTATATTTCAATTAATAGCAGCTATATTCCCAGGCGTATCGCGTTCAGGAGCTACAATAATAGGAGCTTTATTAATAGGTGTATCAAGAAAAGTATCTGCAGAATTTACATTTTACTTAGCAGTTCCAGTAATGTTTGGAGCAAGTTTATTAAAAATAGTAAAATATGGATTAAACTTTACAGGAACAGAAATAGCCTTATTGATATTAGGAATGATAACAGCATTTATAGTATCATTATGGATAATTAAATTCCTAATGAATTACATCAAAAAACATGACTTCAAGGTATTTGGATGGTATAGAATTATATTAGGTGCATTATTGTTATTCTATTTTTGCATAATAAGATAAAAGAAGAGCTACAGGCTCTTCTTTTATAAAATTTATAATAAAAATTGTAATATTTATTTCAGTAATTGAATAAAATATATTGTTAATATTTACAATTCAAACGAGTTGTGGTATTATTAAATTCCTGGTGTATAAATTGCATTAGGTAACAGCTTCCACGTTCTACAACATAGTTGTGGCATCAAGGAAAGAAATCTTTAGGAGGTGAATCCAATGTACAGTACAAATGAGTGGGTTGAACAAAGCTTAAATGTTCTTGAAAAAAGAGCAATAAGCGTAAGCGATTTTTATACTGGAAAACTTATTTTGGTTCGGAAGGGAGATAAAAATGATAACTATCAAATTGATTTAATCAATGGAAATGGTTATCGTTTCGAAACCGAACTGGAGAACATTTTCAGTTATGAAAAGCTAAAAAATTCTCAAACAGTAGAGGCGCGGCTTGCACTGTTTCGCGATGCTGTTAGAGAATTCGACTTCCACTTTTATGTCGATAATAAAATTATCGATTATATAAAGTATGGAATTGAAGAAAACGACTGTGATGAGGATTAACTTGTCACTACAATGGCAGACAAAAAACGAGCAAGAAGTAATTTATATATCTTCTTGCTTGTTTTTTTTGAAAAATTATTTACATAATTTGACATTAGTCCAAAAATTTGTTAAAATAAAAAAGTACGCAATAAACAATATCATAACGTGCAAAGGAGGAATTGCTATGCACGAAAACAGGAGTTGTAAAATTCCTACAAGAAGCGAATTAGCTCTGTTTTCTGATACGGTAATAAAGCTTACCGATCATGAATTACGGTGGCTGATTCCGACAACTTCAAAATTAAAGAAAATAGGCAAAAAACTGCCAGTAGATCACTTTACAATAAGAGATCTTGATCGGGAGTGGGAAACGCTGATTTTTATTCAGGAAGAAGAGCCTGGTAAGTATCAGGTTTATGCCTATGCGCCCTTTGACTGCCATAACAAAAAAAGTTTGACAACTATGAAGGGAAACGAAGAGCCGTTCTTTTCTCTTACTTGCAGATTTGTACTTGGAACAGCAAAATGCGAAAAGTTCACAAGCAAAAAGGCAGTAGAAGAAAAAATTTGGAAAGATTTCCAAATAAGGATTATTCCTGTAATACTGTATATGCAGCATTATAGTGAAAAAGCCGAAGTTTCAGAAAGACAGGTTAAGTCGAAGAAGCCAGGAAGCAACAAGACTAAAAAATTCATGCAAAGAATTTATACTCTGAAGAGGGTAAATAACGAAATCCCAGAGAATTATTTCTTTGCAGGAAAAGAGGTAAAAATTCAGAAGCCCATTTTCAACCAAAATCTCAATGATGAGTTGGGTGTCAGCCTGATTATTCCGACTACCGAAGTTGCACAGTGGGTGCAAATTTGGGCGAATAATATAAGGGATGAAATAAAACTGGCAACAACAATGAATCAGAAGAAGAAAATTGAAAAATATCCATTTTATAATTCAGGAAGGGATACGGCAATTGCACGGCACATAAGCTGTGTAAGGGTAGTGGCTGACGATAAAACATTTATGCAGCTGCAAATCAATGCAATTGGTAATGATATTTACCAGATAAGTTATTTTGACGAATCTGATGCCAATTGTTTGATGATTGTCCTTGTCAATCTTGCAACTGAGCCTTCTCAGTATGACATAGTTTATACTGAGAGGGGAGATGGATCTATCATTTACGACGATGATCTATATGCCAGAAGAATTGCTACATTATACATGGATTTGTTAATGTATCTAAGAACATTCGAATTTGGAAATAATAAGATTATCGAAGTGTGTGAGTTTCCGAAACTACCTGAGAAATTTTCGAGAACTGCTTGAGTAAAGGAATTAAACAACTTAAAAAAGAAGATCTACGTTCTGTAGGTCTTCTTTTGGTTAAAAAATAATAATTTGAAGAATTAATACATATAATTAAAAAATTATTGCAATTTAATTATAATTACCAAATTTTATTTTCAAAAAAATTTAAAAAACGTATTGCTAAAATTAAAAAAAAGTGTTAAAATGCATTTAGTTTTATAAAAACAATAAAAGAAAGGATGATTAAAATGAAAAAAATTACAAAATCAGTATTAGTATTAGCAATAGCAATGTTATCATTAATAATATTTACAACAAAATCAAACGCTATGACAGCAAATGAGTTAAAGGACTACATATGCAATGACAAGGGTATAAACGGAACAAAATTAGTAATAAGAGATGCCGATAAAGTAAAGGTAGAAAAATTCTTCGCAAACAACGAAATGACAGATGACCAAGCAAATCAAATAAAAGCTATAATAGACAAAGGTGTAGCATTAATGAATGCAGATGGTGCAACAGAGCCAAATCAATTAAGCTCTAAAGCAAAAAAACAAGAGCTATTATCTTATGCTCAAGAAGCTGCAGCAGTTATGGGATTAACAGTAACATATGATGCTACAGAAGAAAGATTAGACATATACAAAAATGGAGCTTTATATGACTCATTAAATTGGGGAGTAACAGAATCAAGTAAAGGTTCAACAGAATCTGCACTAGTTCAAACAGGTTCTTCAAATTACGGATATATAATAATAGCAGGAATAGTGTTAATTGCCGGCATTATGCTAGTTATATCAAGAAAGAAAAAAGTAAGTGCAAGAGCATAAAAATAAATCAAATAAATGGCAAATAATAGAAGCAATTATTATAGACATAATAGTTGCTTCTATTATTGTTATAGCAATAATAATTACTACTAAAATTTTATTTGGAAAACAAATAAAAAAGGCAATTGAAGTAGTAGATATGGTATCAATAAATTCAGAAAATAGTATAATACCAGAAATAAAATTTGACGAAAAAAATAATACAATGATAAAATACCCAGAATACGGAAGTAGATATGGAAACATAAAAATAGATTCATTAAATATAAATTTACCACTATATTATGGAGATAAATTATCAATATTAAAAAATGGCATAGGACATTCAAGCGGAAGTTATTTTCCAGGTGAAGGTGGTTCAATAATATGTATGGGGCATAACACAAAAACGTTTTTATACAAATTACCACAAATAAAAAAGAATGCACAAATTCAAGTTGAAACAACATATGGAACATTTACGTATAAAGTATATGAAACAAAAGTAGTAAATATGTACAATGTGGACGAATTGCCAATACAAAAAGATGAGGAAATATTAATGTTATATACTTGTTATCCAGTAGATGGACTAGGTCATAAAACAGATAGATTTGTAGTATACGCAAAAAAAGTAGAATAAAAAATAGTAATAAGTAAAAAGCAAAATGAAAGGAGAAATCGTGTAAATTATTTTATGCGATAAAATAAAATTATGAAAATAAGAAAAATAATTTCATACTTGTTAGCAATAATATTTGTAATACTTATATCTGCTACAATTTTATTATCAATGGTAAATGCAGTGGTATTTAGCAAAAATAATTTAAAAAAACAATTAGATAAAGTAGATTACTATACACAAATAAATACAATAGTAAAAGAAGCATCAAACAATTATATAATGCAATCTGGATTTGATGAATCTATAATGGATAATGTAGTAGAAAAAGAAAAAATAAATGAAGATATAAATAATGTAATTGATAGTATATATAATAACGAAGAGCTAACAATATCAACAGAACAAATAAAAACAAAATTAAATAAAAATATAGAAGAATATATACAAAAAAATAATTATAAAATAGATAATAAAACACAAAAAGATATTGAAAAATTTGAAGATAAAATAGAAGACATATATGCCAATAATATAACATATTCAAAAAGCACAATAAAAAAGGTAGCAAAGTATTTTAAAATGGCAAAAAGAATGACTAGAGTGGCATTAGTGGCAGTATCAATATTAGCAATAATTTTTGCAATAATAATATATAAAGTAAATAAACCAACATTTGGAATATCGTTAATTTCAACAGGAATAATATGTATATTTATAAAATTTTATTCTGCAATAAATGTTGCGGTAAACAATATTTTAGTATTAAATAAAGCATTTTCAAATTTCGCAATAAGTTTAATAAACCAAGTAATACAGTATGTATTTGTTAGTGGAATTGTATTAACAGTTATAGGAATTTTATTAACAATATTATTTGAAAAAAAGAATACAAGTAATGAAGAATAAATAAGTAAAAAGAATTAAAGTTAAATATTAAAAACTTTAATTCTTTTTTTACTTATTTTAATATATGAAACTAATGCTGATCATTAGTTTCATTTTTTGTAGAATTTTTTTGCGATTTGTGATGAGATTTACCAGATGATGTTTTTTTAGAATTATTTTCACCATAATAATAGTAATAATATCCAGCACCTTTTGAAGGAACTTTATTAATAACAATACCAGCAATATTTCCGCCAACATCTTTAATTTGTTCACGAATATATTTTAAATTACGTAATTTTGTTTTTTCATATTCTGTAACTATAATAGTAGTATCAACAATTCTACTAATTATAGCAGCATCAGCGACCATAGTACATGGTGTAGAGTCTATTATAATAATATCAAAATTTTGTTTCAATGTTTCAAGTAGTTTATTAGTTCTATTAGATATTAAAAGCTCAGAAGAATCGAATGTTAAATTACCAGAAGGAATAATATATACATTATTTATTGATGCTTTATGAATATATTTTCCAGCGATTAATCTAAAATCATCAGTACTATCATCACTTTTTATTAAATCTGATAATCCAGGAGCTTGTCTAATATTAAATATAGCATTTTGAGTACCTTTACGCATATCTCCATCTATTAATAAAACTTTATAGTCTGCCTTTGCATATGCTAAAGTCAAATTAGCAGAAACCCAACTTTTTCCTTCACCAGGAAGTGTACTTGTAACTGAAATAACTTTTATATCTTTATTTCTATTTACAAACTGTAAATTAGTTCTTAAAATTTTAAAACCTTCAACATAATCATCTTTTGGATTCCATGATAAATTGTTTTGTCCAGTTTGTTTACGAAATGTAGCTAATGTACGTAATCCTAAAATTCTTTCAATATCTTTATCATCTTTTAAAGAATCATCAAAACAATTAATAATAAAAATTATTGTTAAAGAAATAACTAAACCTATTACGGCACCAATTAATGCATATTTTGTAGTATTTATGTTATATGGAGTGTTTGATTGTACTGCAGGGTCAACAACATGTACATTTTCTACTTTATAAATTTGTTTTACCTTTTCTGTAAAAACTTCCATTATTTTATTAGCAATTAAAGGTGATAGCTCTTTTTGCTTAGTAGCAACTGAAAGTTCAATAAATTCAGTGCTCTTTTTTGCTTCAACAGTAATATTATTTTGTAGCTCTTTTATATTCATTTGTAAATTTAGTTGATTCAAAGTTTCGTTTAGTACAGCATCGCTTTTTATTAATTCACTATAATTATCAACTAGTTTTGAGTTTAATGTAACATCTGTAGATGTAATACTTGTGTCTGTTTCATTTATATTTTGAGCTAATAAGAATGTTGTTGTTGCTTTATATTTGGGAGTTGTGTAGTATTTATTATAGATAAAACCAAGTACACCTCCAACAATTACCAGTAAAATTATTAGTAACTTTTGTTTCCATATTAATTTTAATAAGTCTTTTAAATCTAATTCTTCCATTAGTAATCCTCCTCATTGATTCATTTGTGCAATATATAAAATATTTAAATTTATAATTAAATACTATATAAATTTTATCAATAATTTTTTTCGTATGCAAGTATTTATTAAATATATTATAACAAATTTTTGAATAATTATAATTCCAGAAATTTCAATGTCGAAAAAGCTCAAAAAAGTAAGGTTTTTAATTGACAAAATTGAAATTTTATAGTTTAATATGAGGTGACAGTGTAAACGAAAAAAAATAAGTTGAATATTATAAAATATTGTAAAATAGTATTTATAATAGTTTTAATTTGGTACAGAAGTAAAAAAGAATAAAATAGCAGTAAGTAAGGATGTAAAACTTTTTTTAAATGGGGGATTTTCTATGGAAAAACTAATATCACAAATTGAGGTGGATGAAGGCAGAAACCCTAATATATCTAAATCAATGGTAAAAGGAAAATTAAAATCACTGCGAAAAGTATCTAAAACATACAGAGCCATGCAACTAATAAAGTACAAAGCAGAAATTTATACATATAATTTCATAAAAAGAGCAGTAGATATATGTGCAGGTATATTTGGCTCAATTTTATTATTGCCAATAATGGCAGTAGTAAAAATAGCTTACCTAAAACAAGGAGACCATGCGCCTGTTTTGTTTAAACAGAAACGAATTGGAAAAGATGGGAAAGAAATTGAAATTCTAAAAGTACGTAGTATGGTATATAATGCAGAAGAAGTGTTAGAAAAATTAATGAAAGAAAATCCGGAGATAAGAGAAGAGTACAAGAAAAATAAAAAACTAGAGCACGACCCACGTGTCACAAAAATAGGTGCATTCATACGTAAAACCAGCCTTGATGAATTTGGACAATTTGTTTCATGCCTTGTCGGAACGATGTCCCTTATAGGCCCGAGACCATATTTACCAAGGGAAAAAGATGATATGGGAGAATATTATTACGATGTAATAAAAAACAAACCTGGAATAACAGGGTTATGGCAAGCAAGAGGAAGGTCAAATGTTGGATTTGAAAATCGTTGTAAATTAGACAGATTTTATGATGAACATAAGGGCTTGTGGTTTGATTTTAAAATATTGATGTGGACTGTAGTATCTGTATTTCAAAGTAAAGGCGCAAAATAAGAGGAGAATTTATAAATGAAAATAGCGGTGTTAGGGCATAAACGTATTCCATCAAGAGAAGGTGGAGTTGAAATTGTAGTTGAAGAGCTATCAACAAGATTAGTACAAAAAGGTCATACAGTAGATGTATATAACCGAAAAGGAAATAATGTATCAGATAAAAACATAAAAACAAAAAAGATAGATGAATACAAAGGAGTAAATATTAAAACAGTATTTACAATAAATAAAAAAGGATTAGATGCATTAATTTATTCTTTTTTTGCAAGTATAAGAGTTTTATTTGGTAAATATGACTGTATTCACTATCATGCTGAAGGTAGTTGTGCAATGTTATGGATTCCACATTTATTTAGAAAGAGAACAGTAGTAACCATACATGGATTAGACTGGCAAAGATCTAAATGGGGAGGATTTGCAACAAAGTACATAAAATTTGGAGAAAAAATAGCAGCAAAATATGCTGATGAAATAATAGTTTTATCAAAGGGAGTACAAGAATATTTCAAAAAAACATATAATAGAGAAACTAATTTTATAGAAAACGGTGTAAATAAACCAACAATAAAAGAGCCAAACATAATAAAAGAAAAATATAATCTAAAAAAAGATGACTATATATTATATTTAGCAAGAATAGTACCAGAAAAAAGATTAGATTTACTAATAGATGCATTCAAAAAAACAAATACAAATAAAAAGCTAGTTATAGCGGGAGGAGCAAGTCATACAAATGATTTTTATAATGAAATAAAACAAAAAGCATCAGAGGATTCAAGAATAATAATGACAGGATTTGTTCAGGGAGAAGAGCTACAAGAACTATTTAGTAATGCATATTTGTATTGTTTACCAAGTGATGTAGAAGGAATGCCAATTAGCTTATTAGAAGCAATGAGTTATGGTAAAAACTGTTTAGTAAGTGATATAGAAGAAAATACACAGGTATGTGGAAAGTATGGAATGACTTTTAAAAAGAGCAATCTAAATGATTTAGTAGAAAAATTAAATTTATGTTTAGATGGTTTAAATAGAAAAAATGAGCAAGAAATTTCTGATTATATATTGGAAAAGTATAATTGGGATGAGGTTGTGAGTAAGACTGAAAAGTTATACAAAAAGTAAGATGTTTTGACTAAAAATAAAGGAGAGCATAGAAAGTTTATGGATACAATAGAAATTGTAAAGAAAAATGAATGTTGTGGTTGTGGTAGCTGTGTGCAAAAATGCCCCAAACAAGCTATTTCAATGGTAGAAGATGAAGAAGGTTTTTTATATCCACAAATAAATAATGAACAATGCATTAATTGTGGTTTATGTAGCAAAGTTTGTCCTCAGTTGAAAAAAAATAAAGAAATTGATAATAAATATCCAAAAGCATTTGCAATGAGAAGTAAAAATAATGAAGAATTATCAAAAAGTTCATCAGGAGGAATTTTTTCAGTTATAGCTGATTATGTCTTTGAAAATGATGGGGTAGTTTTTGGTGCTGCATATGATGATGAATTAAATGTTAATCATATAAAAGCAGAAAGTCGAAAAGAGCTAGAGCCTTTAAGAAGTTCAAAATATGTTCAGTCTAATATAGGCGAAACATATAAAAAAACGGAAACATTTTTAAAAGAAGGTAGAATAGTATTTTTCACTGGTACACCTTGCCAAATAGCAGGATTAAATAGTTTTTTAATTAAAGAATATGATAATTTAATAACTTGTGATTTAGTATGTCATGGAGTACCAAGTCAAAAGCTATTTCATACATATATTGAATATTTATCAAAAAAATTTAATTCAAGAGTTGTTAAATATAATTTTAGATCTAAAGAAAAAAACGGTTGGGGACTTTTTAGTAAAGTTGAAACAGAAGATGGAAAAATTAGGTATATAAATCCTGATTTTGATTCATATTATAGCAATTTTTTGGAAAGTACAATATATAGATTAAATTGTTATCAATGTCACTATACAACTTATAATAGAGTTTCTAATATTACTTTAGCAGATTATTGGGGAATTAGTGGAATACATCCAAGTTTTTATAGAGAAGAGGGAAATTCTTTAATTTTGATTAATGATAAAAAAGGTGAACAAATATTTGAAAAAATTACTGACAAAATTGAATATATTCAGACTGATTTAGAAAAAGCAGCAAATCATAATAAAAATTTAATTCGACCATCAAAATATTCAAATGAAAGACAGAAAATTTATCTTGGAATTTATGAAAAAAATCCAGAACAATATATAAAAGAAAATTTAAAAGTAAAATTAACAGGAAAAAAGATAATTAAATCGATTATTCCAAATAAAATGCAAAAAAACTTAAAGAAAATGAGAGGAATGATAAAATAATGATAAGAGTTTTACATTCAGTTAGTAATATGGATAGAGCAGGAATAGAAACTATGATTATGAATTATTATAGGCATATTGATAGAACAAAAGTGCAATTTGACTTTTTAGCAAATAAATCAAAAAAAGGTGCGTATGATGAAGAAATAAAATCTTTAGGAGGAAGAATATTTTTATCGCCAGGACTTAATCCTGTGAAGTGGTTTAAATATCAGAAAATAGTAAAAGATTTATTAGATAGTAATCCAGAAATAAAGGTTGTTCATTCACATAATGGAGCTTTTTCATTACAAGCACAATTAGCAGCTAAAAAAAATGGAATAAAAAATAGAATAACGCATGTTCATGGTACAAAGATAGATTTTAATTTTAAACTACCATTAAAACTATTATACAAGACTCAATTAAAAAAAGTATCAAATAATTACTGGGGTTGTGGAACAGAAGCTATTAAATATTACTTTGGAAACAAAATAATTTCATCAGGAAATTATAGAGTAATTCATAATGCTATAGAAACTCAAAAATTTGTATATAACAGCGAAAAAAGAACAGAATTAAGAAAAAAATATAATTTAGAAAATAAATTTGTCATTGGTAATGTAGCAAGATTCATGAAACAAAAAAATCACACATTTACATTAGATTTATTTAAAGTAATTCTTCAAAAAGAGCCTAATGCAGTTCTAATGTTGTTAGGTGATGGTGAATTATTAGAAGCAATGAAACAAAAAGCTAGAGAGTTACAAATAGAAAAATCTGTAATGTTTTTAGGAAATGTAAGCAATGTAAATGAAATGTACCAAGCAATGGATTTATTTTTATTACCATCATTATTCGAAGGATTACCAGTAGTTGGAATTGAAGCTCAGGCAGCGGGATTAAAGTGTATATTTAGTAATACAATTACAGATGAAGTAAAAGTAACTGATAATGTAGAATTTTTAGATTTAAATAAAGATACATTAGAAAAATGGGCTGATACTATATTAAATTATAGGGGATATGAGAGAAGGAATACAGAACAAGAAATTATAGATGCAGGATATTCAATTGAGATTGAAGCCAAAAAATTGCAAGAAATATATGAAAAGATGGGAGAACAATAATAATGAAAAAAATTGGTATATTAACACACCATTATATTCACAATTATGGAGCTTTTTTGCAAGGATATGCTTTGCAAGAAGCTGTGAAAAAGTTATATCCAAACGATGAAGTTTATATGATAGATTTTGTAAATAAAAAACACGCAGTAAAAAACACATTGGGATGGTTTAGATATAATCCAAATAAAGATTCAATAAAATCATATATGCAAAAGATTAAATTACCTAGAATATTTAAAAAAACGCAAAAAAAGTATTATAATTTAACAAAAAGAATAAAAAATACTGAAGATTTAAACAATCTTAATTTAGATGCAATTATAGTAGGTAGCGATGAAGTATGGCATTATGAAGATATAGCAAGACATCCAATGAAGTTTGGATATGAAGTAAAAGTTCCTAAATTAATTGCGTATGCACCAAGTACTGGAAGTTCAAATGTAAAAGAAGGTATACCAGAATATGTAAAAGAAGGAATGAAAAATTTTACAGGGCTTTCAGCAAGAGATGATAATGCAGAAGAATTAATAAAAAATGTATTAGGAAAAGAATGTACAAGAGTTTTAGATCCTACACTATTATATGAATTTCCAGAATATAGTAGTAAATTTGTAGATTATATAAAATCACAAAAATATATTTTAATGTACTATTGTGACAATTTGCCAGATACTATAAAAAATGAAATAATAGAATATGCAAATAAAAATGGATATAAAATCTTTGGTGCAGGCGAATATAAGAAGTGGTTTACTGAAACATTTGTAAATATAAATCCGTTTGAATGGGTTGAGATGTTTAGAAATGCACAAATTGTATTTACAGGTACATTTCATGGGGCAGTATTTTCAATAAAAAGTAGAAAAAGTTTCTATGTTTATTTAACAAATCCTAGTAGAATAAAAAAAGTTGGATCATTATTAAAGCAATTTGGAATAGAAGATAGAACTATGAGTAACGAAGATGTAGATAAGATATTCAATAATATAGAAAATAATATTAATTATGAAGAGGTTTACAAAAAAATAGAAGTTGAAAAAAACAAAAGTTTAGATTATTTAAAAAAGAACATAAATTAATAAAAGGAGTTGAAGTTGATGTTAGAGAACGATACAACTCAAAAAAATATTCATTATGTGTGGGTTGGAAATAATAAAAAAAATAAGACGGTAAAGAAATATATTAATAGTTGGAAAAGATATTTTCCAGGATATAATATAATAGAGTGGAATGAGCAAAATTTTGATATTAATTCTGTAAAGTATGTAAAAGAAGCGTATGAGTCTAAAAAGTATGCATTTGTAAGTGATTATATAAGATTATATGCACTATATAATTATGGTGGCATTTATTTTGATACAGATGTAGAAGTAATAAAAAACTTTGAGCATTTACTTGAAAAAGAAAAGGATATATATGGTTTTGAATTAGAGAATAAGGTTATGACGGGTGTTATGATTGGAAGAAAACATTCAAACATTATAAAGGAATTCATGAATTACTATAACGATAGAAGTTTTATAAAAATAAATGGTGAATATGATTTAACTCCTAATACTAATATTTTAACGGAAATACTATATAAAAGAGGAATAGAATTAAATAATAAATTACAGATAAAAGAGGAATTCAATATATATCCAATTGAGTATTTCACAGGATTCGATTTAAAAAATTCATCTCAATATAATACTGAGAACACAGTTACAATTCATCATTATAGTTATAGTTGGGCCCCAAAAAGAGTAAGATTTTTAGCAAGATGTAAAAAAATATTAGCTAAGATTTTAGGACGAAAAATTTATGAAAAAATAAGGAAAATAAAAAAGAAAGGTTTTGAAAAGAAATATGAAAATAAAAAAAAATGAGTGTCTATTTTTTTTGGGAATTATGTTTTTGCTATTAAAATCGTGGATATCAGTATCTGAGTTATTTAAATCATTGCAAATATTGGACAACATCCTTATGTTTTCAGCGTATATATTTTTTTCAATATCAATTATGATTAACAAACCTATGAATAAAGAAGTAAAAATAGATATCATATTAATAACAATTGGAATATTAACATATATATATTCAAAATATACAGCAATTTTAACATTATTTTTTGTGTTAATTTCAATGAAGAATATTGAAGTAAAAAAAATTGTAAAGTTAATCTTTTTAGTAAACTTTTTTTTACTTGCGATACATATATTATTATATTCAATATTTATGATATTTGATATTGCAAATTTGAAACTACTTGTTAGAATCAATATAGATAAAGTTGTAACAAGATATTCGTTTTTCTTTATACATCCTAATGTTTTTGCAATGTATATTTTTTGGTCACTAGCTATGTTTTATTATTTATATTACGAAAAAATTTCAAAATTAACTTATATAGTTACAATTGGAATAGCAATGTTTGTGTACTTTTTTCCTAATTCAAGAACTTGCGCAATTGAAATAATATTACTACTAACCACAACTATAATATCTAAAAGAAAGTTTGAGTACAAATGGTTAAAATATACATTTGTAATTGTAGTCGTGTTTTGTACTATAAGTATATTTATAATTGATAACCCAATTATAATGAAAATAGATGATATGTTAAATACAAGAATAAGCATAGGAAATATTATATATAAAAATTACGGGATTAATATTTTTGGAGTTGATATTAGAGCTGGAACACCGGTTACATTTATTAATGGAAGATATATAAGCAGTTTAACAATTATTGATAGTGTATATTATTCAGTTTTACTAAATTATGGTTTAGTTTCATACATTATTTTTATATATTTATTGGATAAGACAATAGATATTACAAAAAATGAAATAGATAATAGAAATAAAGTTATGTTATTCGTATATATTATATATGCTATTTCGGAGACAAGTTGCTTATCACCAATTCTTGGTTTTCCGTTATTGTTATTATCAAATGTATTTAAGGAGAAATTATGGAAGAAAAAATAAGCGTAATAGTACCATTATATAATGCAGAGAAATACATGAATAGATGCATTGAATCAATCATAAAACAATCATACAAAAATCTAGAAATAATTTTGATTAATGATGGATCAAAAGATAATACTGAAAAAATCTTAAAAGTATATGAATCTAAAGATGATAGAATAAAATGCATAGACAAAGAAAATTCTGGAGTATCTAGCTCAAGAAATCTAGGTATAAGCGTTGCAACAGGAGAATATATACTGTTTGTTGACGCTGATGATTGGTTAGATGTAGATGCTATAAAAAATTTAACGAATTCAATGCTTCATAATATGAATTATTCTATAGTTAGAGGTAGATATGTAAAAGAATTTAATGATATTAGAAAGAACGTAATACAAGATGAAAAATTTGCATTTAATTCAAATAACAAAAAAGAAAATATTCAGCGTTTGATTGATGAAATATTAATAGGTAATATGAATTGTTATGTTTGGTTAATTCTAATTAAAACTGACGTAATAAAAGGAAAAATAAAATTCAATGAAGATATAGCTATGATGGAAGATACTATATTTTATATAGATATGTTATTGAATAATAATGATATATTTTTTTCAGAGTATATAACATATCATTATTATCATAATAAAAATAGCGCAAGTAGGAGCATAAAGAATTGTATAAGAAATTATCAAGATGCATTGAAAGTACATAAAATTATTAGAGAAAAGTTAAAACGTAAAAAATTATTAACTGATAGAAGAAAAGAATTATTGAATTCAAAAACTTCTAAAATAATTGCAGATACAATTAATAATATATACAGATATGATAAAAAGATATTACAAGATTTATATGGAGAAATAATTAAATCGAAAGAAATAATGGAAATTTTACAGAATTGTAATAAAGAATATATTGATACACATAATTATATAATAATATATTTTCTAAAAAATAAATATTATAATAATTTAAAAAATTTTTTATTTTTTAGAAAAATAATGGCAAAAATTAAAGATTTCTTAACAGGAAGATGTAAATAAACAAGCTATTTCATATATAAGAATAAATAATAATAATTTTATAAATATAATTATCTATTCTATGTTATAAAGTTTAAAAAGAACATCAAAATACAACAATAAATAAAATTAAATAATAAATAGGAGAAATTTATGAAAAAAATTAGAATATTAACATTTCATTATGCACATAATTATGGTGCAATGCTACAAGCATATGCATTACAAAAAGTACTTTCAAAAAATGAAGAAAATGAAGTAAAGTTTATTGATTACAGAAAAAATAATATAGAAAATTCATATAAAATTTTTAAGCCTATCCGCAAAAATATACCTATGTGGTTTAAAGATAATTTTTATAGTTTAAAACATTATACTTCAAAAAAATTGAGATACGATAATTTTAATAAATTTTTATATGGTAAATTGAATTTAACAGAAAGAGTACATAGTATAAAAGAATTAGAGAGCTTATCTAAAGCAGATATATATATAACTGGTAGTGATCAGGTATGGAATCCCAATATTGTTATGGAATTATCAGATATATATACTTTAAATTTTAAACTGGAGTCTGCAAAAAAAATAGCTTATGCTGCTAGTGTAGGAGATGTAACTCTTATTGCGGAAAAAGCAAAAGAATATAAAAATAAGATATCAAATATTAATTATATTTCTGTAAGAGAAAATGATGCTAAAATAGAACTAGAAAAAATCATTAATAATAATATTGAAGTAGTTTTGGATCCTACATTATTGTTGTCAATAGACGATTGGAATAATGAAATAAAAGATTGTGCGAATATAACTGATGAATATATATTGGCTTATGTTGTGAATCCAGATTCAGAATATATAAAAATTGTAAATGATTTATCACAAAAAACAGGTTTAAAAATAATTCATTTTGGTTTAGAAAACCCCGGATACAATAATGTTTTCAAATCAGCATATACAGAGGGACCTTTAAATTTCATAAATTATATAAAAAATGCAAAATATGTTGTTGCAACATCTTTTCATGCAACGGTTTTTTCAATATTATTTAAAAAGAAATTTTTTATTATACCACATAGAAAAACTGGCGCAAGAGTCACGAATATATTAAAACAATTAGGAATAAAAGGAAGGTCTTTTTCATCATTAGAAGATTTTAAAAATATAGACTACGATTTTGAGACAAATTGGAATGATGTTGAAAAAAATTTAGAAAATGAACGCCAAAAATCAATTAAATGGTTAACTAATGCCATAGAAGGGTAGATGATAAGTTTGAGCAGAGAAAAAAATCTATTAAAAAATACTGTAATCATAACAATAGGAAAAATATGCACACAATTAATAACATTTTTTCTATTGCCAGTATATACAGCACTATTATCAACAGAAGAATATGGAACAGTAGATTTGTTGAATACACTAGTCTCTTTATGTTTACCAATAGTAACATTTCAAATAGAGCAAGCTTTATTTAGGCATTTAATTGACAGCAGAAATAATGAGAGAGAAATTAAAAATACAATAACTACGACATTAGTAACAGTATCATTACAATCGATGTTATATTTGATAATTTTTGCAATTATAGCACCATTTATACATAATCAATATAAATATTATCTTGAAACAAATGTAATAGCTTGTATATTTTCAAGTATAATGTTACAAATTTCAAGAGGATTGGGAGATAATAAAAAATATGCATTAGGAAGCTTCATAACAGCTCTTACAACTGTATTATTAAATGTATTGTTTATTGTAGTATTTAAATGGGGAGCTTATGGAATGTTAACTGCTACATTAATTGGAAACATTATGTGTAGCTTGTATATATTTGTGGCAAAAAAAGTATATAAATATATAAATATAAAATTATATAGTAAAGAATTGTTAAAGAAATTATGGAGATACTCATTACCATTAATACCAAATGCAATATCATGGTGGATATTTAACTCATCAGATAGAATAATAGTATCATCAATTCTTGGAATAAGTGATAATGGAATATTATCAGCAGCATATAAATTTTCAAGTGTATACATAACAATTTATAATATTTTCAATATGACATGGACAGAATCAGCTTCTCTACATATCAATGACAAAGATAACAATCAATTTTTCTCAAAGATTATAGATACAACTCTTAGATTATTTACTGCTATATGTTTTGGAATTATTGTATGCATGCCATTTATATTTCCTATTATGATAAACAAGAAGTTTGCTCAAGCATACAATCAAATACCAATCTTAATGATATCCTCATTATTTAATGTAGTAGTTGGATTGATAAGTGTAATTTATATTGCAAAAAAAGATACAAAAGCAGTAGCTAAAACTTCAATTTGGGCAGCGATAATAAATGTTATTGTAAATCTTGGATTAATTAATTTTGTAGGCTTATATGCTGCTTCTATTTCAACTTTGGCTGCATATTTTCTAATGTCTATTTATCGTATGCATGATGTAAAAAAATATATTAAGCTAAAGTTAAATAAAAAATTTGTTATATCAGCCATAATAATGATACCAATAATTTTTATATGTTATTATATAAATAATTTATATTTAAATACAATCATGATATTAATCACAATTATATATGACTGGTTAATAAATAGAAAATCTGTTAGTTTAATTATAAACATGGTAAAAGATAAATTTTTAAAAAAGTCAGTTCAAAATGGATAATAAAAATAATTGTAATAGATGTGGTGTATTTGAGTTGGTATGTTTAATATTGGATTAAGAAGTTTATACGTAAGACGAAATTATTTTAGTTAAATCAATTAAAAAATATAGTAGTTTGTTAATTTAAAATAAAAACAAAATGTAAGGAGGACAAGTTATAATGAAATATACAACAGAAAGAAATAATCAAATAATGATTGAGTTGTTAAAAAAATATAACATAAAAAAAATAATTGCTAGTCCAGGTGCTACGAATGTATCTTTTATAGCAAGTGTACAAAGTGACCATTTTTTCGAAATATATTCATGTGTAGATGAGCGTTCTGCAGCATATATGGCATGTGGAATGTCAGAAGAAAGTGGAGAGCCAGTTGTTATAAGTTGCACAGGTGCAACAGCATCTAGAAATTATTTTCCAGGATTAACAGAGGCATATTACAGAAAACTTCCAATTTTGGCAATAACATCTACAATGCCAATAAAAAGAATTGGACATAATATTCCTCAGGTTATTGATAGAACAAATGTTACAAATGATATTGCAAAACTATCTGTTCAAATTCCTATGATAAATGAACCAGAAGATGAGTGGTATTGTATGTTAAAAATAAACGAAGCAATAAATGAATTGTGGCATAATGGCAATGGCCCGGTACATATTAATTTGGAAACAAAACAATCAGGCACTTTTAGTGTAGAAGAAATAAAAGATGTAAAGGTTATTAAAAGAATTTGCAATGGAGATAAACTACCAGAAATTAAAGAGCAAAAAATTGCTATTTTTATAGGTGCACATAGTAAAATGTCACCAGAATTGGTAAATTCTATTGATGAATTTTGTGAAAAATATAATGCTGTAGTTATAACTGATCATACTGGAAATTATGTTGGAAAATATAAATTAAATCCTACAATCATGTATTCTCAAAAATTTTCAGAATATAATTGTACCAATATAGATTTATTAATACATATTGGAAATATTTCTGGTGCATATTATGAAATAAAAGCAAAAAATGTTTGGAGAGTTAATCTAGATGGTAAATATGTTGATACATACAGAAATTTAAAATATGTTTTTCAGATTGGCGAAAAAGAATTCTTCGAAAAATATAATGAAAGAAAAGATACAAACTCAAATTTATCATATTATAAAACTTGGAAAGAAGAAATTGAGAAATTGAAATCTGATGAAGAAAAAATGAAGTTTTCTAATATATATATTGCTAGTAAAATTAGTAAAAAACTTCCACAGAATTGTGTACTTCATTTAGGAATATTAAACTCTTTACGTTCATGGAACTTTTTTGATATAGATGAGACTATTGCTGTTTATTGTAATACTGGTGGTTTTGGAATTGACGGGAATATATCATCAGTGGTAGGTGCGGCATTAGCTAACCCAGAAAAGATATTTTTTGCAGTTGTTGGAGATCTGTCATTCTTTTATGATATGAACATTATAGGAAATAGACATTTTCCTTCAAATGTTAGAATAATAGTTATAAATAATGGCAAAGGACAAGAATTTAGTAATTATGGACATAGAGCTGCACAATTTGGAGAAAAAACTGGAGAATATATAGGTGCTGCTGGACATTTTGGAAATAAATCAGAAAACTTAGTTAAGGATTATGTAGAAAATCTTGGGGTTAAATATTTAACTGCCAATAGTAAGGAGTCATTGAAAAATGTGATAGACCTATTTACAGATAATAAAATAGGGGAACATCCAGTTGTTCTTGAATGTTTTACTGATACAAAAGATGAGACTGACACTTTAAAATATATGTGTACATTGGACATTAAAAAGGATAAAATAATCAAAAAAGCGTTAAAAAAGACTGTAAAAAAAATAATTAAGAAATAATGTGAGGTAAAATAAATGTTTTCTAAAATAAAAAAGTATGTAAAATTATTGTTTGTAAAAAAGGAAAGTATAAGAGTACCACTCATGTATGGAAAAATTTTAGAAAATAAAAACATCTTTATTACAGGTGGTGGAAGTGGCATAGGGTATGAAATTGCTAAAGCGTGTCTTTTGAATAATGCCAATGTTGTTATTTGTGGGCGAAATATAAGTAAATTGGAAGAGGCAAAACGATGATTATGTTCAGATAATGAATCATTAGTCGAAAATATTATGGATAAAATAATAATTTGCCAGTTTGATATTGCAAGTTATAGTAATTTGAAGAATGTATTGAAGGAAATAAATGAAAAACATAATATCAAGATAGATTGCCTTATAAATAATGCAGGAGTTGCTTCAAAAACTGTCGTTGGCAATTCAAGCGAGAATGATTATGATAATGTTATGAATGTAAATCTTAAATATACATATTTTATGTGTCAAGAATTTTCAAACTATTTGATAGAGCAAAAGATAAAAGGAAATATTTTAAATATATCATCATCTTCAGGAGCTCGTCCTGCAATATCACCATATATGGTTTCAAAATGGGGAATTGTAGGATTGACACAAGGGTTAGCAAAAAAATTAATAAAATATGGAATTGTTGTTAATGGAATTGCTCCTGGACCAACAGCAAGTGGAATGTTAAAAATTGATAACAACGACTTATATTTAGAGTCATCACCATCTAAAAGATATTGTGACGGTAGTGAAATTGGAAATTTAGCAGTATATCTGATAAGTGATATGGCAAAGATGATAGTTGGTGAAACTATTTTTATAACAGGTGGATGTGGAACATTAACTAAGGATGATATTTATTATTAGAAAAGAATAATGAGTTTATGATAATTATTATAAAAAAACATGGAATATTGGAAAATAATCCATGTTTTTTTTATTTTGAGAAAAAATGACGAATTTTTTGAAAATAAATGCTATAATTACTTAGAATATAATAAGAAATTAATTTAGAACGAGTTCGAGATGAAAGAAGGAATAAAACATGAAGAACAATACGAAAAAACAGCATTTTGTACCAAGAACATATTTAAAAATGTGGGAAACATATGACAATGGAGGTGCGAAGAATTTGCAAGTTAAATATAAATTTGATGGAAAACTTGCCAGATATAATTGTGATAATAGTCTATTTATTAAAAGAAAATATTATACTTTGAATATGGATTATATTGAATATTCAAATACTATATTAGAATCACACAAAAATTTTGCAAAAATAATTCAAGATGTATTTAAAGAAAAAAATATATATGCGGAATATGAGAAAAAAAGAATTGAAAACTGTGAAGATATATTAACAAACATAAAAAAAATCAATGAATGGACATTTAGAAGAATAAACGATGACAGCATATATAAAAAAAATAAAATTTTAAATGTACTTAAGGAAAGAAATGATACGACGATAGAAAATGAACTAGGTAAATTTATTGAAAATAAATTTGAAGAAAAAATAAAAAAAATTCTAAATTCAATAAATTTAAAAGTATATTCTCATGAAAGTGGTATGAGATATTTGAATGAAAATGATATTGAGTATTTAATAAATAATTTAGTAATTATGATGTATAGAAATCCTTATTGTGATGCAAATAAAATTATTAATAATTGGATTGCCAGTGTGAATGATATTTTGAATGAAAGATTAGAAGTCATTCAAAAGTATTTGATGAATAATGCTTTATATAATTGTATTCATGATTGTAATAAAAACTATATTAGTCTTACAAAGCAAAAGTTAAAAGATAAACAGATATATATATATAAGACAGACAAATATTATTTTTGGACATCAGATAAACCAGTGGGAGCATGTGAGGGATACTTATTTTTTCCACTAACTCCGCATTTTTTATTGGTTATAGGTGAGAATGAAAAAGTAAACAATAATGAGATAGAATTAAGAAAATTAGATCAAAGGGCTGTTAGAAAATGGAATGAATTGATTGAAAAAAACAGTAGGGAGGTTATTATATCTGCAAATGAAAATGAGTTTTGTGAAAAATAAGTAATTCAAAGAAAAAACTAATGACTTTTAAGATTTTTGATGATGTTATAATATATGAACCAACATTAAAAGCAGAGCAATTTAATGATTGCAAAGTTATAAACAACTTCGAAGAATTTTCTAAAAAAATCAGATGTAATTTTAGCTAATAGACTTAAAGAGGAGCTAAAAGGCGTAAAGGATAAAGTTTATACAAGGGATTTGTATAGTAAGGATTAATAAAAGTTAATTTGAATATCAAAAATGATTATAAAACATGGGAATAAAAATCCATGTTTTTTATTTTTTTCGACAAATTATGACAAACTTTGCAAAAAATTAGTGATATATATTAGTTGATAAGTTTTTACTAAATAAATATTTAAGGAGGAAAAAATATGAAAGCTACAAAAATTATGATGAAATCAAGTAATTCATCAAATTCATTATTAGAAATTGATTCAATATATATAGATGAATTATGTAGACTTATAAAGAAAGAAAAATTATATGATAAAATTGAGTATGAAAATTGGAAAGTAAATGTCGATATAGGACCATATTATCCTAAAGTGGAAGGTGTTATAATTAATGGAGAAAAGTGTGTTAAATCAGTACCAAATGATAGTAATGTAGATAATTTATTGTGTTTGCCTAAAGTGAAAATATAATTATGTAAGAATAAAAAGTAAAAACTTATCAAATAATTTGAAAGAATGACATTTTATGGAATAAAACAGCTATTAAGAAAAATACCAAACAATATTAATGGTAGTATAGATAATATAGAAACTATGTAAACAAAAATTTAGAAAAGATATAGTACTATTAAAATGAAAGAAAGAGAATAAAAAAAGTTTGATAGCAAAGAAAAAAGAAAATTTACAAAAATGGCAGTTAGTATGGGTAATTATATATATAATTACAAATCAAAATATAATAAAATAACTTTCAGGCTATTTTGATTGAACACAAACCGAATTTCAAAACAGATGCATTAATTAGCATATATTAATGATATCTGTTAATTGATGCATCTGTTTTTATGAAGCATCAAATGAAACAAGAAAGGAGGTTTATACATAAGATGAAGAGCAATATGAATAAAATCATTATTTCTTTTACTATTGTATCAGTAATTGCAATTATATCAATTATGGTATGTTGCTTTGCTGCTTTAGGATATAATTCTAAAGTATCAATAGAAAAAGAAAAGATTGAAGTAAACGCTCAATCAAACTTCAATCAAAATAACCCATAGAGGAAAGGGCGTAGCTCTTTTCTCTTTTTACTATTATATGATATTTAAATTGATAATACAATAAAAAATGGATAATTTTTTTTATTATATATCACAATGCAATCGTTCACTAAAGTGAACAAAAAGAATTCCATAATGCAAAAAATTCAATTCAGAATTATCACACACTAAAATCCAAAAATACAATCGTCCACCAAAGTGGACAAAAACTATTGTATACTCCTCAACGGGGGTGAAAAAAGTGCACATACATATGAAAATCAAAGAAGCAATAGAAGAATCCAAAATGAGCATAGAGGAATTATCTCAAAAAACGGGTATAGAAAAAGAATATCTAAAAACAATACAAGAATTGCCAGCCGATGAAATTTTATTACATGAAGCAATTCTTATAGCAAATGCATTGGATAAAAAAGTAGTAGATTTGTATGAGTTTTAATAAATCAATAACAAAATGATTGTCGAAAGATGTCGAAAATTGCCACACGATTTGTCTGGTAAATTTCGACATTTTTTGATAATATATCTCCTATAAAGGGGGATGCATATGAAAAATAAATTAAAAAGTCTATCTAAAATATTATTACTATCAACTATACTATTAGCAATACCAACAACACTATTTGCACATTCTGGTAGAACCGATAGTTCCGGTGGTCATAAAGATAAAAACAACGTAAGCGGATTGGGAAGTTATCATTATCATTGCGGAAGACATCCAGCTCATTTACATGAAGGAGGAATTTGTCCATACAGTAGTATGCAATCATCTACAACTACAAAATCAAAAAGCAAAACTTCTACAAATGCTAATACAAGCTCAACAACAAAAGCAAAAAGTACATCTGTTACCACAGATAGATCTACAAATAAAAAGGTTGAAGTTGAAAAAATAACATTAAATGCTCCTAAAGCAAAAATTGAAATTAATGAAGAGCTAACTATTATTGCAACAGTTACTCCAGATTCTGCAAATGATAAATCTATAACGTGGAATAGCTCTGATACTTCTGTTGCCACAGTATCAAACACAGGTGTTGTAAAGGCTGTTAAAGATGGAAGTGTTTCAATAAGTGCAACTTCTACAAACGGAAAATGTGCTACTTTAAATCTTATAGTTAATAAACCTAAAGTTGATGTAACAGAGCTTAATTTAGATGAAAGTGATTTCTCGTTAGAAGTAGGCAAGGAAAATAGAATAATTGCAAATGTTCTTCCATATGAGGCTACTGATAAAACCATTAAATGGACATCTTCTGATGATAAAGTGGCAAAAATTGATAATGGAAAAGTTAAAGCTTTAAAAGCTGGCGAAGTAACAATTACAGCAGAAACATCTAGCGGAATAACGAAAACATGCCACATAAAAGTTACAGAACCAGCTAAGGCATCACAAACTGAAACTACAACGAATAACAATGCGTCAGCTGCACTAGGTGGAGCAGTGATAGGAGCTGGTGTAGTAGGAACAGGCATTTGGGGAATAAAGAAACTTAAAAAGAAAAGCTAAAACTATGTTGTAACATTTCTTATTTTATCAGCAACTTGTTTATTTTTTAGTAAAAACTTAATACTGGAAAATAAAAGAACAAGAAGATAAACAAATTGAAAAAAGAGCAAGAGCTAAAATGTTTAGAAATATAGTTTAAAATAAACAGCTTTGAAGAAACAAAGAATATAAGATGTCGAATATTGTCGAATATTGTAATATGATTATCATTGCAATATTCGACATTTTTTGATTTAATTTAGTTGAAAAATGTATATTTAACCTATTAGCTGAAAAATTTTTACAAAAACTTGATAAACCATATGCCATTTGGCTTAAAGAAAAAATTGAAAAATATTTGGAAAAAAATATTTAACAGTTAAACCACAAAATTCAAAAAAATATTGTACATTTCATTTTTATATAGTAAAATGTAAAAAAACGAAAAGGAAGTACACATGAAAAAGAAAATAATATACATAGTATTAACAGTAATTTGGATGGTAGTAATATTCATAATGTCATCAATGAATACAAATGAATCAAATGGAAAAAGCAAGCAAACTATAAAAAAGACAGTACAAAAGACCACAGAAATATCAGAAAATATAGGAATAACAGACACAAAACCAACAGAAAAACAAGTAAATGAAACTGTAAATAAACTAAATTTCCCATTGCGAAAATGTGCTCATGCTACAGAATATGCAATCTTGGCAATTCTAATAATCTTTACACTAAATTTATTTTGGGGCAAAAATTATTCAATTAAAAAAATTTTTATAGCTATCATAGTTTGTTTTATATATTCATTAACTGATGAATATCATCAATCTTTTGTTTTGGGAAGAACAAGTCAATTTACAGATTGTTTAATTGACACTTTGGGAAGTATAATTATGTGTTGTGGATATACTATAGTGAAAAAATTAAGCAAACTAAAAAATCAAAAATATAAAAAGGACATTATTTAACTAATGTCCTTTTTATTATAATAAAAATCATGAAAAATTATTGCAAAAGGGTGATTCCCTAAGTATAATTTATATATGTGATTTAGAAAGTGAAGGGATTGAAATGAACAAAAAATATATTGACGAGCTTTGTAAAATATATAGCAAAAGAGATATAAAACAGTTTGCATATTTAGTATATATGTATAAGTTGAGTAACATAAGTGAAATGAGAGTTGATGAAAAATGGTTACTTTATGAAATTGGCCGAAATTTAAAAAGTGAAGATTTAAACTATATTTTATCTTTTTTGAGAAGTAAAGATAAAAATAAAATTATGTTTTCAGCAAATTTATTAAGCAATATGTTTAATTTGAAAACTGAAGCTAAAGAATATATAAAGAAGTGTATAACTGATGCAAAAAATTTAGAAATATCTTCAAGATGTATTACGAAATTATTAAAGAGCGTAAATGAACCTAATTTTTTAGAAGAGTGTGTGAAAAATTCCAAATCATTAGGAATAGATTCAATTGATTTGTGCGAAATATTAAAAAGTTCAAAAAATATTGAATTTATGAAATATTGTATTGAAAATTCCGTAGAAATAGGGTTATTTCCCAATGAAATTATTAGTGTTGTTAATGAAATTATGAAAAAAAGTGGAGAAGATAATTATACAATTCATTGTATTGAAAATTGGGAAAAACTAAATTTGAATTCATCTCAAGTTACAAATTTATTATTAAATATAAAAGATTTTTCTAAGGTGATTAATTTTATAGAGCATTGGAAAGAGTACGGATTAAATTCAGATAATGTAACTTTTATAGTTAAAAATTCTAAAATTAAGGACTACGAAAAAAGCATTGTTGAAAGAGCAAAAGAATTTGAATTGAGTGTTGATAATATTTATGACATTGTAAGTTCGATAAATGATAAAGTTTATATGATGAAAGCTATAAAATCAGGAGCTCTAACAGGTCTTGATTCGTATAGTATTGGAAAACTTATATATGACTCTAAAGACAAAAAATTTATTAAGGAATGTTTAAAAATTAGTAAAGAACTTAATTTAGATTATTCGGAAATTGAATTACTAGAAGGTTTGTATAAACAGTTAAGCTTTTTAAAATTTACAAAACATAAAATAATGAATGTAATAAAAAGTTATAAAAATGATTATAAAAGAGAAGTTCAGTTACCGCCATATATGACATTTGGTATAGAAATAGAGTCTATAGGTCAATTAGAAAAAGAATACCTCGAAAAAATTTTAAATAAGATGGGAGACTGGCATTGTAAAAGTGATGAGTCATTAATGGATAATCCTCCATATGAAGAAGGTGTTGAGGTCGTTTCTCCTGTTTTGTATGTAAATGGAAAAAATCCCACAATAGAAATAAGAAATATTTGTGCATTATTAAATTATTTTGGACAGTATTCTGATGAATCTTGTGGTGGTCATATACATATAGGTGGAAACTATTTGCAAAGTGTAGATGCATATAAAAATTTGTTGGAATTATGGTCAAATACGGAAAAAATTTTATATTTGATTTCAAATGAGCCAGGAACAATTTCTAGAAATAGCGTTGATTCATATGCTTTGCCAATATCAAAAGATTTAAATTATACATTGGAAACAGGAACTGTTAATTTGTCAAATGAAGATGATTTGGAGAAATTTAAAAATAATCTTAGAAAATTTGAGGAGAATCGTTTTAAAGGATTAAATCTTACGAACATGGCTACAGATATTGTTAAAATAAAAAAATTACCTACAATAGAATTTAGAATACCAAATGGAACTGTAAATGCTGATACATGGATTGAAAATATAAACCTTTTTGGTGGATTAATTAAAGCTTCCGAAGAGTTGGCAAAAATAAAAAATAAACGTAGAAAAATGAAGAAAAAAGAAAAAGTTATGCTTGAAAAATTTGAAAAATTAAAGCGAGAAAATCTTACTGAAACAGAAAAATTAGAAATACTATTAAATTTGGCAGTTAAAAAAGAATCAAAAGAAATATATATTTTAAGATATATACAAAACAGCAAATTACTAAAAGAAACTACAGATTTAAAGAATTATTTTAATGAAAATATTACAAATAGCCCTATTAATATACCACGAAAAGAAAATAAATTACCACATGCTCATAATAAAAAGCATTTTCAAACTAAATCAGAGCAGGAGGGGGATAATGAATATGTTAAGTAAATTTATCATTATAGAAAACAATAAAGATTACAAATGTAATACTTTTGAAGATGTAGTGAAATATTTTATAGATGAAAATTATTATAATTTAACAATGGCAGAGCAAAAAAATAAAATAATGAAAATAGCAATAGATAATGCAATAGATAACAATTTAAAAATAGTGAAAATAGTTGAAAATATTGATAATATTAATGAAAGCTTTATAGCAATCGATGAGATTACCGTAATATTATCTATATTAAAAAATCAATTACGAATTGTATTATTAGAAAGAAAAGACTCAAACGTTTTTAACAAATATATAAAAATTCCTGAAACAAATGATAACTATGTAATAATAAACACATTTTCAAAGCATGCACTAAAAAATTACATAGACTATGTCAAAGGTTGTCAAAGGGGACGGTTCTTTTTGACAACCTTTTAGTTTTTTTTATTAAAAAGTTGCAAGTGGTTGTCAAAAAGAACCGTCCCCTTTGACAACTTTCTTTGAAAAAAAACTTGACTTAGAGCTAGCTCTAAGTGATATATATACTATATACAAAAGGAGGAAGAATAATGGAAAAAATTTTAGACAAAATTGAAAGTCCAAAAGACTTAAAAACACTATCTATAAGTGAAATGAAAGAATTAGCAGAAGAAATTAGATCTGCCTTATTAAAAAAATTAAGTATACATGGAGGTCATTTTGGTCCAAACTTTGGTATGGTTGAGGCTATAATTGCAATGCATTATGTTTTTGAATCACCAAAAGATAAGCTTGTATTTGATGTATCACATCAAAGTTATCCTCACAAAATTTTAACAGGAAGAAAAGATGCCTTTTTATATGAAGATCATTATGATGATGTAACAGGATATACAAACCCAGAAGAAAGTGAACATGATTGGTTTAATGTTGGACACACATCTACATCAATAAGTTTAGCATCAGGTCTTGCAAAGGCAAGAGATTTAAAAGGTGAAAACTATAATGTTATTGCAATTATTGGAGATGGTTCATTAAGTGGAGGAGAGGCTTTAGAAGGTCTTGACTTCGCTGGAGAGCAAAAATCAAATTTCATAATAGTTGTAAACGATAATGATATGTCAATTGCCGAAAATCACGGTGGACTATATAAAAATTTAAAAGAGCTTAGAGCTTCAAATGGAACTTGCGAATGTAATTTATTTAAAGCTATGGGTCTTGATTACGTATATGTAAATGATGGAAACAATTTGGAAAGCTTGATTGATACATTCAAAAAAGTAAAAGATATAGACCATCCAATAGTTGTTCATATAAATACAGAAAAAGGGAAAGGATATAAATTAGCTGAAGATAATAAAGAAAATTGGCATTGGACTATGCCTTTTGATATTGAAACCGGTAAGCCTACAGTTTCATTTGATGGTGAAGATTATGGAGATTTAACTGCTAAATTCTTATTAAACAAAATGAAAAAAGACGAAAAAGTTGTTGCAATAGTTGCAGCAGTTCCAACAAATATTGGCTTTACAAAAGAAAGAAGACTAGAAGCTGGAAAACAATTTGTTGATGTTGGAATAGCAGAAGAGCACGGAATTGCAATGGCATCTGGAATTGCAAAGAATGGCGGAAAACCAGTATTTGCTACACATTCAAGCTTTATGCAAAGAACTTATGACCAATTATCACAAGATTTATGTATAAATAATAGTCCAGCAACAATACTTGTAAATACAGCATCTGTATATGGAATGAATGATGTAACACATTTAGGATTATATGATATTCCAATGATTTCAAATATTCCAAATATGGTTTATTTAGCACCAACATCAAAAGAAGAATATTTTGCAATGTTGGATTGGTCAATAGAGCAAACAGAACATCCAGTAGCAATTCGTATACCTTGTAATGGAGTAATTTCAGATGGAAGAGCACCAGATACAGATTATAGTGATATAAACAAATTTAAAGTAGAGCAAAAAGGCGAAAAAATAGCAATATTAGCATTAGGAGATTTCTATCAATTAGGAGAAAAGCTTGCAAAAGAAATAAAAGAAAAATTAAATATAACACCAACTCTAATAAATCCAAGATATATAACAGGTTTGGATGAAGAGCTATTAAATGAATTAAAACAAAATCACAATCAAGTAATAACACTAGAAGATGGAATACTAGAAGGCGGATTTGGTGAAAAAATAGCAAGCTTTTATGGAAATACAGATATGAAAGTAAAAAACTACGGAATCAAAAAAGCATTTTATGATAAATACGATGTAAAAGAACTACTAAAAGCCAACAAACTAACACCACAACAAATATTAGCTGAAATTTAATATATAATAATAATTGGTGGAGGAAAAAAATGACAATAGCAGAAGTAAGTAAAAAATATGATTTTACACCAGATACATTAAGATATTACGAAAGAATAGGTTTGCTTACAAATATACCAAGAAATAAAAATGGAATACGTGACTATGATGAGCAATCTTGCAAAAAAATTGAGTTCATAAAATGTATGAGAAATGCAGGTGTCGAAATAGAGATATTAATAGAATATATGACACTATTAGAACAAGGAAAAAATACAGTAGAAACACGAAAAGGTCTGCTAGAAGAGCAAAGAGCAAAGTTATTAGAAAAGCAAAAAAATATAACAGAAACAATAGAAAGATTAAATTATAAATTAAAATTATATGATGAAATTATACAGGGAAAAAGAAAAGATTTTACAGAAATTTAAGGAGGATTTTTTATGAAAAAATTGGTTGTTTTTTATTCATATACTGGTCATACAAAGATGATTGCTGAAAGTATACAACGAAAACTTAACTGCGATATTCTTGAAATTAAACCAGTTAAACCATATTCAACAGATTATCAAACTGTTGTTGATGAAGAGCAAAATAATAGTAGTGTTGGTAAAACACCAGATATTCAAAAAATTGATAAAAATTTAAATGATTATGATGAAATTATAATTGGAACTCCAGTTTGGTGGTATACAATTGCTCCAGTAATTAGAACTTTTTTAACACAAAATGATTTATCAAATAAAACAATAAAACCTTTTGCAACAAATGCAGGTTGGCTTGGACATACATTTCAAGAAATTCAAAAATTATGTCCTAATTCAAAAGTTGATAAGGGAATGAATATTGTTTTTGAAAGTTATTCAGATAATATAGTAACATCACCTGATGAAATAGAAAAATGGATAGATGAACTATAAAATTATATCAAAGATTGTCAAAGGGTGTCAAAGGGGACGGTTCTTTTTGTCAAAGGGGACGGTTCCTTTTGACAACCACTTGCAACTTTTTTTGAAAACAGGGACGGACCTTAATAAAAATTAAGGTCCGTCCCCGTTTTAGTATTGTTAAATTTAGTACTTTAATATATAATTTTAACAACAAAAGAAAAATAGGAATTGATAAACAGGGAGGAAATAATTATATGACAAAAGACAATGAGATTAATAAAATTTTAGATAGAGCAGAAAAATATAGAAAACAACTTCATTCAACAGAAACAACTCCACAATCTTCAAGTTCAAAGGATAATTTAGAATTTGAAAAAAATTTTTAAAGATTTCCTTGGAAATAAAACTGATAATAATTGATTGAAAAAAATTTATTCTTTTGCTATAATGAAAAAAACAGGAGGATAAAATAATGAAAGAAATAACAAAGGAAAATTTAAATAATATTGAATCACAGTATTTAAATAATACTGCACATACTATAACAAGAAGAGCATTAGTGAAAAGTAAAATAAGTGACTTAATAAGAGTGAATGAACAAACTGAATTTTCAAGAGATATGTTCTCAATAAACTTAAAAACTTTACCAGTAACAGATCAAAAACAAAGTGGAAGATGCTGGATATTTGCAGGATGCAATGTAATTAGAGAAAAAATTGCAAAAAAATACAATTTAAAGGATTTCGAGTTATCACAAAATTATATAGCATTTTATGATAAGTTAGAAAAATGCAATTATCTATTAGAAAATATCATATCTTTAAAAGATAAAGAAAAAGATGATAGAACTTTAGATGGGCTATTAAGCAATGGAATTCAAGATGGCGGTCAATGGGATTTATTTGTAAACATAGTAAATAAATATGGTATAGTACCAAAAAGTGCATTCCCAGAAACATTCCAAAGCTCAAATACACGTGAAATTGATGGATTATTAAATAGATATATTCGTAAATTTGCATTTGAAATAAGACATAATAATGAAAATATAGATGGTAAAAAAGCAGAATGTATAGAAAACATTTATAAAATTTTATGTAGTAGCTTTGGAGTTCCACCTAAAAAATTCTCATTTGAGTATGTAGATAAAGATGATAATTACAATATAATAAAAGACTTAGATCCAATAAAATTTTATAAGGAAATAGCAGACATAAATTTAGATGATTATATAAGTATAATAAACAGTCCAACAGATGATAAACCATTTAATAAAGTATATACAGTAGAGCATATTGGAAATGTAATTGAAGGAAAAGAAATATTATATTTAAACTTAGATATAAATAGACTAAAAGAATTAACAATAAATCAATTAAAAGATGGGGAGCCAGTATGGTTTGGTTCAGATTGCTTAAAAGCAAGAGATATTGATGATGGAACATGGGATGATAAATCCTTTGATATAGATACTTTATTTCAAATAAACAGCAAAATGTCAAAAGAAGCAATGCTAGATACAAGAGAAAGTGCAATGAATCATGCAATGGTAATAACAGGAGTAAATTTAGAAAATGATACACCAACAAAATGGAAAATAGAAAACAGTTGGGGTGATAAAAAAGCAAATAAAGGTTATCATGTAGCAACAGATACTTGGTTTAATAGTTATGTATATCAAGTAGTAATAAACAAAAAATATCTAACACAAGAAGAACAAAATATACTAACAACAGAAAAAATAAGATTAAAACCATGGGATCCAATGGGAACATTAGCTTAAATTTGAAATTTTGTGCTAAAATAAAAATATTTAAGAAAATTATTGTAAAATAGAGCAATTGATATTCTAGATTAATTGCTCTATTTTAGTAATTAATATGAAACTTGTCGAAAAAAGTATTGCGAAATTTCTTGAAATATCCAGCAAACTATGGTTAAATAAGAAATCATAGAAATTTGAAAACATAAAAATTTTATTCAAAAGATTTAAATTCAAAAGTGTAAATTCATACACAAAATCTTCAAAATAATTGAACAAACAAAACAAATATGCTAGAATGGAAGCAATATTAGTTTTGAAAATATGGAGGAACTAAAAATGATAGAAAATGAAAAAGTAAAGAAAGCCGAAGAAGAGCTAGAATACTTAAGCGGAGACGAAGCTGAAAGAAGAATTGCATATTTAAGAGAAACAGCTGAAATAGACAGAAAGTTTGCAATGACAGCAGCAAGAGACCAAGGAAGGGTAGAAGGCAGGTCAGAGGGAAAAATAGAAGAAAAAATTGAAACAGCCAAAAAGATGTTAGCAGAAGAAATGGATATTAATTTGATTATTAAAATTACTGGACTTACAAAAGACGAAATTGAAAAATTATAAATTACGATAAACTCAAATTTCTATGTAAAACATTAGACTTATTTTTGGCATATTTAATAAGTCTGATGTTTTATAATAATATGAAGAAATTATATAGATACAAAATGGAAAAGAGATGAAAAAAATGGAAGAATCAAAAGATTTATATATAGAAAAAGCAAAAAAATATTTTAAATTTAACAAAGATGTAAGAACAGCATTCATAAATCAAATTAACAAATTTTATGAGCTAAATTCAAATTTTAGATTACAACCAAATGACTACAATATTGGAGATTCTCTTGTATTAAAAAAGCACACTTTTCTTCATGGAGCAAGATCAGCAATGGAACATCTTGATGAAATAAAAAAAGATGGAATTATCAGTCAAGATTTTATTACAACATATAACAAAAACAAAAAAACTCCATTTTGTGCATCAATGTGGAATATACAAAAAGAAATTACATTAGGTGAATATGTTAAATTGTATAGTGGAGCAACTGTAACAATAGGAACTGCACAAAATAAAGCTGTAGAAATAAAACTCGTTCCATATGGAGAGCTGAATCAGGCACTTGATAAATTCAAAAACACACCAAATTGGAGATGGATTGCAGAGCAAACAAAAGAAAGCAGATTTATGCCAAGCTTATCAAACAATAAAGTAGACATTGCATTTATTTTTAATACTCAAAGTCAAGAGGCTCAAGACTTTATAAAACAAGATGTATTTAATTTGAATTTAAACCCCAGAATTGTGAAAACAATTTTGAAAAAGTGGTTCTATAAAAATTATATATATTGTAAAGAAAGAACAGCTCTTACGACAAATAGAGAAAGTGCAATATTATTTGGAATGCCATCTTGTTTTATAGAGGGAATTTTAGTTAGTAAGGAACTTGAAAAGAATTTAGAAAAATTAAAGGTATTAAAAGAAAAATTTCCAAAATGTTATATAGCAAATTTAGAAGGAAAAATTATAATGTAATTAAAAATAAAGAAAAAAGGAGAAATTAATGAAAAAGAGATTTATATTTGACCTAGATGGAACTCTTCTTAATGGTGATTTTTCAAAAGAAATAAACTACTTTAAAGATGTACTAGGAAAAGAAGCAGACAAATTTCTTTCAGTATATTATGAGATATTAATAGAATATGAAAAAACACATACCAAATATGATGTAAATGATTTAAGCAATTATTACAAAAATAAAACAGGTATAAATATCACAAGTGAAATAATAGAAGGCTGGATAAAAATAAATGCAGATATTAATGATATTTTACTATCAGAAACAACAGATATGTTAAAATACTTAAAATCCAAAAATAAAAGCTTAGTTGTTTTAACAAATTGGTTTAGATACACACAAGTAACAAGACTAAAAAATGCTGGAATTATAGAATATTTTGATGACATATATACAGGAGATACAGTACTAAAACCATACAAAGAGAGCTATATGAATGCATGCGGACAATATTCTCCATCAGAATGTTTAATGATAGGAGATACAATAGATAAAGATGTGCTTGGGCCTAACAAATATGGAATAGATTCAATTTACTATAATCCAGAAGACAAAGAATATGACAAGAAAAAAATTATAAGTATAGATAACTTTAATGAAATAAAAGAGCTATATTAATGATAGAAAACAAGACAGAGGTTTTAAAATTACAAAAATCAGAAGAAAATATACAAGTATTAAAATAATAAGAGGAATAATGATGAAAATATCTATAGATGTAATTCAAAAATTATCAAAAATAAAGAATTCGGCATATGACTCCATAAAAATTGAATATTTATATCACTCAAATAAATTAACATCGCAGAGGAGTCTTAAATAATTTCCTGCAATGTTTTTTGGTATTAAAAAAATTTGTATGATATAATAAAAAAGAAAATGAAAGGAGTTGACTATAGTATGAATTTCAAAAAATACAGTGACATTAATTTATTTTGGAACGATAATCAAAAATTATTAGAAGAACAAGAATGGTACAATTGTTTAATGATAGGAAACTGCATAGATGGTTTAAAAAATGGAATGGATAATTGGTTTTTAGCTACTATAGAAAATAACCAAACTACAGAGCTAATTATGTTATATAGAAAGCCATGGAAATTACTAATGTATTCACCAACTAATAATTATTCTGATGAAATATTAAAATTTGCAGCAGAAGAAATATATAAATATGATAAGGAACTATTAGGAGTGAACGCACAAAAAGATGTAGCAAGTAGATTTACAGAATATTATTGCCAATTAAGCAATATGAAACATAAAATACACAATGGACTAAGAATATTGTTATTAGAAAACATAGCAGATGGAAGATTACTAAATGATATTACATATAGAAAAGCAACATTGAATGACAAAACAACATTAAAAAAATATATTAAAGATTTCATAATTAAAGCAGTAAGACAAGAATGTGATGATAAAAAAGCAGAAGAAAAATTTAATTCATATTTAGAAAAAGGATATTATGTTCTGGAAAAAGATGGTAAAATTGTATGTCAGGCAACAACAAGCAGAATTATGAAGTATGGAAAATGTGTAAGTGCAGTATATACCCCGCCAGAAGAGCGAGGCAAAGGTTATGCATATAATTTAATATATAGAATATCTAAAGAATTATTAGATAGTGGAGATAAATATTGTGTTTTGTATACAGATGACTCAAATCCAATAAGTAATCATGTTTATGAAAAAATTGGATATAAAAGAAAAAGTGATTGGGAAGAAATTGATTTTATAAAATAAAAAAATTTTTTATAATTTTTGACAAACAGCAAATCTATATGTTAAAATAAAAAATATTAAGAGTGTACCTAAAATATGAAGTTGAGCGGTACAGGAAGCGGAAAAGTTTCTACACAGAAGTAAGGAAAGCCTTACAGAGGAGTCTTAGTAAGTTTATTAAAAGTATTATGATAAACTAAAGGGCAAATCTGTAAGGCTTTTTAGCACATAATACAAAAGAAAGGAGAAAAAATATGGAAAAGTTAGAGCTAATACAACCAAACAAATCATATGAAAAACAAGCCATAGAATATATTCAAGAATTTTATAAATATAATTCAAATATAAATGGAGTAGGAGGACTTTATAGATATCTAGACAATTATGACGCTTGGCTTAAAAAATTAGAAGAAGATAGAACAAGAAAAATGACAGAAGAAAAAGTACCAGCAGAAACATATTTTTTAGTTCGCAAAAGAGATAATAAAATAGTAGGAATGATAAACATAAGATTACAATTAAATGAAAAACTAAAAGCATTTGGAGGCAATATAGGATACAGCATAAGACCAACAGAAAGACGAAAAGGGTATAACAAAATAAATCTATATTTAGCATTACAAATATGTCAAAAGCACAAAATAAAAGAAGTAATGTTAGATTGTGACAAAGATAACTTAGGTTCTGCAAAAACAATGCAAGCATTAGGCGGAAAGCTAACAAAAGAATATTATGATGAAAATGTAAAATGTTTGGTTCAGCAGTATGTAATTGATGTAAACGAGTCTGTTGAAAAATACAAAAATTTTTATTTGCATGTATAATTGTAAAATGATATAATCCTTTTCAAAAAACAAAGGAAAGTGATTATAATGAGTAATATAACAAAGAAAGCACTTGCTAGCTCTTTAAAGAAAATTTTATCAAAAAAAGAATTTAATAAAATAACAATAAATGATATAACAGAAGATTGTGGTGTGAATAGACAAACTTTCTATTATCATTTTAAAGATATATATGATTTATTAGAGTGGATTTATACAAATGAGGTAATAGGTAAAATTAAAAATTTAGAAACAGATAATCCAACAGAAAATTGGCAAAAAGAATTTTTATATGTTTTTGAATATATTATTGAAAATAAAAAATTTGTGTATAACACATATTATTCAGTAAGTAGGTCATTTTTTCTGAATTTTGTATATCACCAGACGAATTTAGTATTAACAAAAGCGGTAAATGAAAAATCAAAAAATATGAATATTGATGAAAAAAATAAAAAATTTATTGCAGATTTTTATAAATATGCATTTGTGGGATTAGTGCAAGAATGGATAGAAAATGGAATGGAAGAAAATCCAGAAGAAATAATAAATAAATTAAGTCTAATGTTAGACGGAAATTTTGATAATGCAATAAAAAGATTATCTTTTTAGACAAAAAAGCAGTTTTGTAAAAAAATTATACAAACTGCTTTTTTTGTTTATTGAAAATTTTAAATATTATTGTAATATTATGTTTATAATATTACAAAGGAGGAAATTTTATGTACTATAGTAGTGGAAATTATGAGGCTTTTGCAAAGCCTAAAAAACCGGAAAATGTTGATAATAAATCTGCATATATAATAGGTTCAGGACTAGGAGCATTAGCTGCAGCTTGCTTTTTAGTTCGTGATGGACAAATGAAAGGTGAAAATGTTCATATTCTTGAAAAAGAGCCAATACCAGGTGGAGCATGTGATGGGTATTATTACAATGATATAGGATATGTAATGCGTGGAGGAAGAGAAATGGATAACCATTTTGAATGTATGTGGGACCTATTCAGATCAATTCCTTCAATAGAAACAGAAGGGGTAAGTGTATTAGATGAGTATTATTGGTTAAATAAAGCAGATCCAAATTATTCTTTAATGAGAGCAACAGTAAATCGCGGTGAAGACGCACATACTGATAAAAAATTCAATATATCAGATAAAGGTGCAATGGAAATAATGAAGTTATTTTTCACACCAGATGAACAATTATATAATAAAAGAATCAATGAAGTTTTCGATGAAGAAGTATTTGATTCAAATTTCTGGCTTTACTGGAGAACAATGTTTGCTTTTGAAAATTGGCATAGTGCATTAGAAATGAAATTATATATTCAAAGATATATACATCATATAGGAGGTTTACCAGATTTCACAGCACTTCGTTTTACAAAATATAACCAGTATGAATCTATGATATTACCAATGATTAAATATTTGGAATCATTTGGAGTACAATTCCATTATGGTGTTAAAGTTGAAAATGTATTATTTGATATAAAATCTAACAAAAAACAAGCAAAAACTATTGTAACTATAGTAAATGGAAAAGAAGAAAATATTAATTTAACTGAAAATGATTTAGTATTTATAACAAATGGTGGTTGTGTCGAAAATTCTACACTTGGAAGTCAAAATAAAAAAGCAGAATTTAATTATGAAATAAAACCAGACGGAGGCTGGGATATGTGGAGAAAAATTGCTAAACAAGATAAATCATTTGGAAATCCAGATAAGTTCTGCTCTAACCCAGAAGAAAGCAACTGGATGAGTGCAACAGTAACTACATTAGATGATAAAATACCTCCATATATCGAAAAAATATGTAAAAGAAATCCTTTTAGCGGAAAAGTAGTAACAGGAGGAATTGTTACTGTAAAAGATTCAAATTGGCTTTTAAGTTGGACATTTAATCGTCAACCACAATTCAGAAGTCAACCAAAGAATCAATTATGTGGTTGGATTTATGGACTATTTAGTGATAAACCAGGAAATTATATTAAAAAGCCTATGAGAGAATGTACAGGTAAAGAAATTTGTATGGAATGGTTATATCACTTAGGAGTACCAACAGACCAAATAGAAAAGCTAGCAACAAATAGTGCAAATACAGTTCCATGTATGATGCCATATATAACGGCTTTTTTCATGCCAAGACAATTAGGAGACAGACCATTAGTAGTGCCAAAAGGAAGTGTAAACTTTGCATTTTTAGGTCAATTTGCTGAAACAAAACGAGATACAATATTCACAACAGAATATTCAATAAGAACAGCAATGGAAGCGGTATACACATTACTAGACATAGACAGAGGAGTTCCAGAAGTATGGGGCAGTGTATATGATATAAGAGATTTACTAAATGCAACAGTAAAACTAAGAGATGGCAAGCCAATAACAGATATGAAACTAAATTTAATAGAAAGATTCATAATGAAAAAAGCACTAAAAAAAGCCAAAGGAACAGACATAGAAAAACTACTAAAAGAGCACAAAGTAATACCAGATGAAACAAAATTACCAAAAGCATAAAAAACGGTAAAAAACGGGAACGGTCCTGAAAAATAAAAAAGAGGGACGGTCCTCAAAAATAAAAAACGAGGATCGTCCCCGTTTTTTATTTGCTCTACTAAAATTTAAGTTTTTATAATACCATATTCATTGTAAACAGGATCTTTAAATAGATTTATTTTTGGTGGAAAGTATGTGAATAAAACAAAACATAGTAAAAGAATTATTAGTGTAATTACTGAAATGCTTTTATTGCATTCGTCATCAAATGAAAGCATATTTTTAAATGCTATATATTCCCCAATAAATACAGCAACAAAAAAACTACCAATATCTAAAAAAGCAAAGTTTTTCCCAATGATTCCTGTATATGTATAAAAGAAAATTACAATAAAACTAATTGCATAAATAATACCTAAAGTTTTGGCACATAAATAATTCTTTACATCTTTGCCTAAATAAAAATATCCAATAACAGTCATTATAAGCATAGGGTAAAATACTAATTTTAGATGTTCCCAGGTACTTTCATTTGTACTGCTAAATGCCGCAACTATATGGTTATTACCAGACCATTCAAATGTAAAGTGAAGTAATGTTCCGACTATACATACAAAAATAAATGAAATAATTTGGAATCTAACAATTTTTTTCAAATTTTCAAAAATAAAATCATCCCCTTTAATTTAATATATTAAATTAATTAAAAAATATTCTAATAATAAATCTAAAAAGGTAAAAAATAATATAGATATTACAAATGGAGGAATTAATATTATGTTTTTACCCAAAAGAGTGTTATATGAAAAAGATTCAGAAAATTACGAGTTAGGACAATATTTATTAAATTTATACAGATCAAAAGGAATTAAATGTGATGTAATAGAAAATCACAATAATATAGAAGAAATGCGAAAAAAAGAAAATTCAGAGTTTAGGGATATGAAGCAAAATCTTATAATTGGAATACGAAAAACACATAAATTTGTAGAAAATCATAAAATATCAGATTATCTTGTACCATACACATCTTCAGGATGTATTGCTATGTGTTTATACTGCTATTTAGTATGTAATTTCAACAAATGCTCTTATTTAAGATTATTTGTTAACAGGGAAGAAATGTTAAATAAAATTATAAAAGTTGCAAATAATACAGATGATAATTTAGTATTTGAAATAGGAAGTAATAGTGATCTTATATTAGAAAATACCATAACAAACAATTTGGTCTGGACAATTGAAAATTTTGCAAAAAGTCCAAAGGGTATGCTTACTTTTCCAACAAAATTTGGAATGGTAGATCCAATATTAAATTTAAATCATAATGGAAAAATAATTGCAAGAATGAGTGTTAATCCGAGTGACATAATAAAAAATATAGAAATAGGAACATCACCACTAAAAATTAGAGTTGAAGCAATAAATAAACTAAAACAAGCTGACTATAAAGTAGGAATACTAATAGCACCAGTAATTTTTTTAGATAATTGGAAAGATTTATATGAAGATCTAATAAAATATCTATACGAAAATTTAAGTGAAAGTGTAAAAAAAGATGTTTTTTTTGAAGTAATATTTATGACTTATAGCTTTGTTCATAGAGCCATCAACACAGAAGCTTTTCCAACAATACAGGATTTATATGACAAAGAAAAAATGACAGGACGTGGAATGGGAAAATACACATACAAGCCAGAATACAAAAAAGAAGGAGAGCAATTTTTTAAGGAAAAATTGAAAAAATTCTTTCCAAGTAATGAGATAAAATATATCGTATAAAAAGAGAATCTAAAAGAGGGACGGTCCTTAAAATGGTTGCCAATGGGTTGTCAATGGGTTGTCAATGGGGACGGTTCTTTTTGACAACTTTGTGCACACATTTTGGATGTAGCTTTAAAGTTGTCAAAAAGAACCGTCCCCATTGACAACCCATTGACAACCATTGACCGCAAAAATAAGAAAATCCCCATTTATTTAAGCTACTTGCTCAATAAATGGGGAAAAGTAAATTATTACTTGGTTTCTGTTATTTTTTTGCGATTACTTCCTTAAAAATAGGAATAATTACATTCTTGCTAATCTTTCTTTGATCATAGTTTTCCTGAGCGTAAGAAATAATCTGATTTTTGTCAAATTTCTCAGGATGTTCCATTACATACATTGCCGCATCAGCAAGTGCCTTACTGTTATTCATTGGAATAAGTACACCATAAGGTGTTGGGTATATTTCGGTACTAGGAATTGCAGTAAGTTCATCATCGTTTGGATTTAATGTGTCTGGAACACCACCACCTAATGTTCCTACAGGAATATTGTTACAAAGCATGCATTCTTTATAAACAAGGCCGTCAGGTTCATTATCTGATGGAGCAAGAAATACATCTGAAATGTTTTGCAAAGCCCTTACAATATCTGCTCCTTGTCTTCCAACAAAATGAGTATTATGCAAATTCAGCTCTGCTTGATGTTTCTTTAGCTCGTTATCTAATGCTCCTGCTCCAACAATAAGTGTTAAGACATTTAAGCCTTTTTTATGCATTTCTTCTTCATAAATCTTGGCAGCATCTAAAACCAAATCAACTCTTTTAAATTGTGCAAATTTTCCAACGAAAATTGCAAGTTTATCATAGTTGGTTGGTATTCCAGCTGTTGGCAATACATTAGAGTGAAGTGAACCTAAAAGATTTTTTACATTAACTGTATCATCTTTGTAGAAAACACTAGTGTCACATCCATTACGAACAAGAACAACTTTATCAGCTGCAAAAGGGAAAAGCTTTTTAAACTTTTCTTCCTGTTGCTTTGAAATTACAAAAATGCGTTTTGAATTTCGGGCAGCTTTTTCAGCAGATTTAATGTAGAAGTTATACTTTTCAGCATCTTCTGCACTAACATTGGCATCAGATAAAAGTTCTTTGGCTTTTTCATACCCCATAAGGTCTGTACCATGTATTGTACATACTACAGGGATATCATAGTCAGTAAGTATGGCTGTGGAAATCCAACAGTGTTGACCATGGAAAATATCCGGTTTATCGTTTTTGATATGAGCTTCAAAAACCTCCCTAAACTTATTACAGTAAGCTTTTAATTGCTCATTTGTAATGTTCCAAAAGTTTTCAGAGCTGTTAGTGTGAGATGTAAACATTACGAAGTTAAAAGGTAATGCACCTTCAAGTTTTTCGATAGGCTCTTTTTCACCTGTAAAAGGTACAAGGTGATAAGTAACACCATCAAGCTTATTAAAGCTTGTATTGTTATTTGCTGTAACAATATGAACCTCATGTCCCATTTCCACATATGTTTTTGCTTGTGCCGTAATAAGTGTACCGCTACCAGCACCTTGTGTTGGATATGCAGTAACAATAGATATTTTCAGTTTCTCCATGTTAAATAACCTCCTAAAAATTGTAATGGGCTTATTATATCATAGTATTGTCAAAAAATAAAGAATTTATGCTAAAAAATAAGAATTTTGGGAAAGTGGACGGGTCATGGTATAAAAAAACGGAAGTGCCAAGTAGGCTCTTCCATAAGGTAACTAAATCTAAAGCATAAATTAGCGAAGTTTAGGAAAATTCAGGATATTATTAAAATATAGCATTTTTTACAAAATTCAACAAAAAATGAAAAAAATCTTGTTTAATCTTTTAAAAGTATGATATTATATGTATTGCATAAAGTTTATGCAGGAATACAGAAAAAGGAGAGAAAACATATGGAAATAAACGAAGAGAAAAGACAAAAATTTATTGAATACGCAGGAAAAAGGGTAAATAATATATTACACGATATTCAGGTATTAGAGCCAATGTCAAGAAGTAATTCATATGATTTTACAAAACAAGATTTAGAAGAAATGTTCACAGCAATGCAAGAATGTTTAGATTCAACTAAAGAAGAATTTTACAAAAAATTTGAAGAAAAAGAAGCAAAAAGTGCAAGAAAAACATTTACATTTGGCGCATCAAAGCAAATTCAAAATGAAACAAATGAATTAAATACTACAGCACAGGAATTTGATTCTAATTTAACAACTGAAATAAATAATAATATTGAAAGCTCAACAAATAATATTGTTGAAAGTGTATAAGCATAAATTAAAAGATATTTAAAAAAATTCAAATTGTTATATTATAGCAATTTGAATTTTTTTATTTATATAATTAAAATCTTTAGAAATTATTAACATAATAATTTCTAAAAAAGATTGAAAAAAAAATGTTTTTATGTTAAAAATAATATAAATTTTATTAAAGGAGAATTTTATGGAATATATAGTTGGAAAAACAGCGGGATTTTGTTACGGAGTAAAAAATGCAGTTGAAAAATCAGAAAAAGCTCTTGAAAATGAAAAACCTATCTATTGTTTAGGTGAAATTGTACATAATAAAAATGTAGTTAAAGATTTAGAAAATAAAGGAATTATTTTTATAGATGATTTAAAACAAAATTTAGAAAAAAGAAAAACAATTATAAGAGCTCATGGAATTGCAAAAGAAGTATATACACAAGCTGATAAAATGGGAATTGATTTAATAGATTTAACATGTCCAAAAGTATTAAAAATTCACAAAATTGTATCTGAATATAATGAAAAAGAATATTACATATTTTTAGTTGGTTCAAAAAAACATCCAGAAATTATAGGAACTGCAAGCTTTTGTGGAGACGATGTAAGTATAATAGAAAACATTGACGATATTAATATATCAATAGATAATTTTAAAAAATCAAACAGAAAAAAACTAGCTATTGTAGTTCAAACAACATTTAGTTTACAAAAATTCACAGAAATTACAGAAAGTATAAAGAAAAAATTTAAAAATTTTGAAAATATAGAAGTAGTAAATACTATATGTAATGCGACTAAAATAAGACAAGAAGAAACAGAAGAGCTATCTAAAAAAGTTGATTGTATGATAATAGTAGGAGGAAAAAATAGTTCAAATACCAAAAAATTATATGAAATTTCTAAAAAAAATTGTAATAACACTATATGTGTAGAAGAGGTAAATGAGATTGATAAAGGTGTTCTTAAGCAGGGAAATATTGTGGGGATAATGGCTGGAGCTTCAACTCCACAGTGTAGCATAAATAGTGTCATTGAATTGGTAAAAAATACATAAAAAAATTTTTAGAAAACTATTGACTAAAAAAAATATTATGTATAAAATAATTATAAATCAAAAGAAAAGGAGATATGAGAGATGAAGAGTAATATAAAAAAGATATTGGGAATTGTTTTATCAATTGGTGTTTTTATGTACATATTTTCAGGAATTGTTTTTGCTGATTCAGCACCATTAGATTTTGGGTCTTTCCAGGATATGAATTCAACAGGAGGAAATAATACAGCAGTTGTATCACAAAATAATACAATAACAAATAATAATGTAGAAACAAATAAAACAAATACTGTTGTTTCACAAGATAGCACAACACTTCCAAAAACAGGTTCAAACAATGAAGTAATATTTATTATAGGTATTACAATATTAGTAGGAACTACAGTATTTATATATAATAAAACAAAAATTAAATAATCAGATTACATAAAAGAAATAAATTTAAGCAATACACAAATTTGCTTAAATTTATTTCTTTTTTTATATATTTTTTTCAAAAAAGGGTGCAATTTTTATGATATGTATGATAAAATGGCAAAGATAAAAAAAGAAGGAGTGTTTTTTATGTCAGATATTAAGTATAAAAGAGTATTATTAAAATTAAGTGGAGAAGCTTTAGCAGGTGAAAATAAAACTGGGCTATCAGCAGAAGTTGTTGATAAAATAACATCTCAAATAAAAGAAATGACAGAGCTTGGAGTACAAGTTGCAGTAGTAGTAGGTGGAGGAAACTTCTGGAGAGGTAAATATGGATACAATATGGAAAAAACTACATCAGATTATATGGGAATGCTTGCTACAACAATAAATGCTTTAGCATTACAAGATTCATTAGAATCAAAGGGAATTTATTCAAGAGTTCAAACTGCAATTGAAATGCGTGAAATTGCAGAGCCATATATAAAAAGAAAAGCAGCAAAACATCTAGAAAAAGGAAGAGTCGTAATATTTGCTTGTGGAACTGGAAACCCATATTTTACAACAGATACAGGAGCAGCTTTAAGAGCAGCAGAAATAAATGCAGAAGTAATATTAGTTGCTAAAACAATTGATGGTGTATATTCAGCTGATCCAAAAGTTGATTCAAATGCTGTTAAATATGATGAAATTACATATATGGACATTTTGAATAAAGACCTAAAGGTTATGGATGCAACAGCAATTTCTTTATGTAGAGAAAATAATATACCTTTAATAGTATTTGCCATGAATGAACCAGAAAATATGATAAAAGCTGTAAAAGGTGAAAAAATAGGAACTTTAGTAAAAGCTGATTAAAATATAATTGACTTTTTAATCAAAGTAAAATATTATATAACAAACAGTTTATTCTGTAATTTAATTACAGAATAAAATTTATTATGAAAGGAATTATGAATTATGAATTATGACGATATTATAAATAAAATGGATAAAACAGTTGGAGTATTTGAAAATAACTTAGCAGAAGTTAGAGCAGGTCGTGCAAATCCTGCAATATTAAATAAAATTAAAATTGATTATTATGGTGTACCAACTCCAATATCACAAGTAGCTGGAATTTCTGTTCCAGAAGCTAGACTTATAATAATACAACCATGGGATTTAGGTATATTAAAAGAAATTGAAAAAGAAATATTAAAATCTGACATAGGAATAAATCCAAATAATGACGGAAAAGTAATAAGACTTTCTTTCCCAGAATTAAATGAAGAAAGAAGAAAAGAAATAGTAAAAAGCATAAAGAAAATGGCTGAAGAATCAAAAATAGCAGTAAGATCTATAAGAAGAGATGGAATTGAAGAATTTAAGAAAAAACAAAAAGATTCTGAAATAACAGAAGATGAATTAAGAATGGCAGAAGAAGAAATTCAAAAAATAACAGATAAAAAAATAGCTGAAATTGATACTTTATTAGATAATAAAGAAAAAGAAGTTATGAGTGTATAAAATCTTTTATGGAGGAATCATATGAATTTTAAAGATGAGCTAACAAAATATATTGATATAATCAATAATGAATTAACTAAATATTTAAAAAAAGAAGACTGTCCAGAGCATATTTTAAATGAATCTAAAGGATATAGCTTAATGGCTGGTGGAAAAAGATTAAGACCTATTTTAATAATTGCATCATATAATTTATTTAAAGATGATATAGAAAAATGCTACAAATTTGCGGTTGCAATGGAAATGGTTCATACTTTTTCTTTAATTCATGATGATTTACCAGGAATTGATAATGATGATTATAGAAGAGGTAAGCTTACAAATCATAAAAAATATAATGAAGCTACTGCAATATTAGCTGGTGATAGTTTATTAAATAATGCATATAATTTAATAATTGATGATATTTCTGAAAGTGATGATAATGAAAAACAAAGTAAATTAAATGCGTTATATGAATTATCTTATGGTATAGATAGAATGATTGCTGGTGAGTATGTTGATACAGAATATGAAGGAAAACAAATTTCTAGTGACTATTTAGAATATATGCATGAAAATAAAACTGGTGCATTAATTAAAGCTTCTGTACGAATTGGTGCAATACTTGCAAATGCTGATGAAAAAGACTTAAATAAGCTTACTGATTATGCCGAAAAAATAGGTTTAGCATTTCAAATTAAAGATGACATATTATCAGAAATAGGAAATGAAAAAGAGCTTGGAAAACCAGTTGGAAATGATAAAGCAAGAGGAAAATGTACATATGTAACAAAATATGGACTAGAAAAAGCTCAAAAAATGTTAGATGATATAATAAATGAAGCAATTGAGATTATAAAAAATTACAATGAAAAAGGTGAATTTTTAATAGAGCTAGCATTATATATAAAAAATAGAAATAAATAAAGGAGTCATAATTATGGAATCAGACATTAACAATATACCTACTCATATTGCGATAATAATGGATGGAAATAGAAGATGGGCAAGAGTACGAAATTTAAATGTATCAGATGGTCATAAAAAAGGTGCCGAAACATTAGAAAATATTGCAAAATATTGTAATAAAATAGGAATAAAATATTTAACTGTATATGCTTTTTCTACAGAAAATTGGAAAAGAAGCAAAGAAGAAGTTGGAGCTTTAATGAGTTTATTAAGATTTTATCTTGATAAATTTGCTAAAAGAGCAGATACAGAAAATATAAGAATAAAAGTATTAGGTGACATTGAGGTTTTAGATAAAGGTTTAAAAGAATCAATATTAAAAGCAATAGATAGAACTAAAACAAACACAGGATTAACTCTAAATATTGCACTTAATTATGGAGGAAGAGCTGAGTTAACAATGGCTGTTAAAAAAATTGCTGAACAAGTAAAAAATGGGACTTTAAGCATAGATGATATATCTGATCAAACAATATCTGACAATTTGTATACAGCTGGTCAGCCTGATCCAGATTTATTAATAAGAACAAGCGGAGAGCTTCGTACAAGTAATTTTTTACCTTGGCAAATTGTATATTCTGAATTTTGCTTTAAAGAAAAATTCTGGCCAGATTTTAATGAATCTGACATAGATGAAGCTATACAAATATATCAAAAGAGAAATAGAAAATTTGGAGGAAAATAAATAATGAATTTAAAACGTATTATTTCTGGATTAATTGGATTTCCAATAGTTGTTTTAATTTTCTTGTTAGGAAACAAATATGTAATAGATATAGCTGTTACTATTCTTGCTGTAATTAGTGTACATGAATATACACATTGCTTTAAGGTTAGTAATAAAGCAAATCCAATATCATGGATATCATATCTGTCGTGTGCCTTAATACTCGCGATAAATATTGTTCCAAATGAATATATATTACCTATAGTGGGAGTATATATACCATTTGTAATTTTAGCATTATTTTTACATATAATAATAACAGACTTAAAAACTACAGTACTTGATGTTGCTGTAACATGTTTTGGAATTATATATTTGGTGTTATTTTATTCATTTATACCAATGGTGTATGGAATGGAAAATGGAAAATTTTTCGTATGGTATACAATTCTTTCTGCATGGGGAACTGATGTATTTGCTTATGCAGTTGGAAGAAGAATTGGTAAACACAAATTTAGTCAAATAAGCCCAAATAAATCAATAGAAGGATGTGTGGCTGGAACAGTTGGTGCAATTATTTTAACTCTAATATATACAGTAATTTTAAATAATTGTTTCAATTACAATATTAATTACATTATAATTTCAGTAATTGCATTAGTATTAAGCCTTGTTGGTCAAGTTGGAGATTTTGCAGCATCAAGTATAAAACGTTTTACAGGAGTAAAAGATTATAGTAATTTAATACCAGGACATGGAGGAATTTTAGATAGATTTGATAGTTTATTATTTATTGCTCCATTTGCATATTTTTTACTAATGTTAATTTAACATAGGAGGATTAAAAATTTGATTGGTTTTTTAATAAGTGTATTAAAAATAGTAATTCTTTTAGGATTTTTAGTATTTATACATGAACTAGGACATTTTTTAGTTGCAAAATGGTGTAAGGTTAAAGTAAAAGAATTTGCAATAGGATTTGGTCCAGTGCTTTTTAGTAAACAAGGGAAAGAAACAAAATATCAAATAAGAGCAATTCCATTAGGTGGATTTGTTAGTATGGAAGGTGAAGAAGAGCGCTCCGAAGAAGAGGGCGCTTTTAATAAAGTTTCAATTCCAAAAAGAATAGCAATAGTGTCTGCAGGAGGACTTGTAAATATTATATTTGCATTAATTGTATATATGGGACTTCAAACAGCTACACCAAATAATGTAACAACTACAGTTGATTCATGCACATCTGGATATTCAGCAGAATCAGTTGGAATTATGCCAGGAGATACAATAAAAAAGATAAATGGAAAAAGTGTAAAAAAGCAATCTGATATAAACAAAATTATAAATTCATCAAATGGTGAAGTTGTAACAATACAAATAGAAAGAAATGGGGAGCAACTAGAATATAAAACAGCTCCAACGATGCTAGAATACAATTCTACTGGAATATATTTAGAAGCAGAAAACAGCACTAAAATTCAAGGATTTGATTCAAATGGAAATGTGCAAAATCAAGGACTTGAAATAGGAGACGAGATAATTTCTGTAAATGGAGTAAATATAGAAAATAATCCTACAGAATTATCAAATATTTTGCAAAACAGCTCAAATGATGAAAAATTGAATTTTACAGTTAAAAGAAACAACGAAGAGCTATCAATAGATATTACCCCAATAAAACAAAAAAAATATTTATTAGGAGTAAAATTAAAACCAGCAGATAAAAATTTTGCAAATAACATATATTACGCAGTTCTTAATACCGGTGATTTCGCATTTTCAATAGTAGATAATATAAAAATGCTGTTTACAGGAAGAGTTAGTACAAATGATTTAATGGGACCTGTAGGTATATCTAATGTAGTTGCTAAGACAAATGGATTACAAGAATTTATCTACATATTAGCACTAATTTCATTATCACTAGGTGTAACAAATCTATTACCATTTCCACCATTAGATGGAGGAAAGATCGTACTTTTAATAATAGAAGCAATACGTAGAAAGCCATTAGATGAAAAATACGAAATGGGAATTCAAATGTTAGGATTTGGACTAATGATATTATTATCAGTATATGTTACTTTTAATGATATTCATAGGATAATTTGATAAAAAAGAATATATAAAATAAAAAGCAAAAAGTCGGAAAATCCGACTTTTCGCTTTTCAAATGAAATATTTTTTAGGAGAATGAAAAAAGCTTATTCGAAATCTCCTATACCTTTAAAAAATAATGTATTGATAACACATAATTACTGTATTTGAAAGAAAAAATTGAAAATATATTTACAAAACAAAAAGTAAGAAGCTGGAAAATTCAGCTTCTTACTTCGTAAAAAAAATATAATATAGGAAGTTAAAAAGTGAAAAAAGCTTATTTAAAACCCCTATACCTTTAAAACAATGTGATTACATATCACTTGATGTCTAATATATCATATTTTAGCAAGTAAATCAAGTATTTTTCAGTACCGATTAAAAATTTACAAGTAATTATAATATTCTCAAAATATTTTTGGCATACATTATAACTACAAATTACAAAAATATTAGAAAATCAATTGATAAATCAGTAATTATATGATATAGTATTAATCGTTAATGACACTTGGTCATTCCATTTTAGGTATAAGGAATTTAATAAGATTTTTTCAAAATTCCAATTTTATAATCTTTTGTTTTGCAAGAAAGCCGGTAATCCCGGCTTTTTTGTTGTTTAGATGGTTTTTTGATAGAATATTATTTAATTATATTTTATATAAAACAAAGAAAAGCCGGCAAAAACCGACTTCTCCTTGTTATATGATATAGTAAATAAAGAAAAAAGCTTATATTACCATACCTTTAAAAATTCAAAATGTAATGACCAAATGTCATCAACAATTAATAATATATCACAATAATTTGAATAAATCAAGGAATTTTTATAATTTTATAAAACTTAAGAAAATTATAGATTTATTTTCAAAAATGATATAAAATATACCAAGAAAAATCAAAAAGGAGTTGAAAAATCTTGTCAGAAGAAAAGGCTTTAAAAAAGATAGGTACGATTTTTGACGATTTCAAGTGTAATACAAACATATTGAGTGCTAAAATTGAAAAAGTTAATTTATATAAAAAAACAAATTGTTTTGAAGTGTATTTGATTTCAGAAAAAATTATAAATATTAAAGAAGTACATGCATTCGAAAAATTTTTAGTAAAAAGATTTAATTTAAGTGGTGCAACAATAAAAATAAGATATGAATTTGAGCCAGAAATAGATGTACAAAATGAATGGGATAATATAGTTGATTATTTATCATACAGATATCCAATGACAAAGGCAATTCTTAGAAATAGCGAAGTTCAAATAGATTCAAGTGTTATAAATGTCAATTTACATATGACAGGTAAAGATTTTTTAACTGCAAGAGGTATGAATAAAGTATTTGAAAATACTTTGGAAAATATATATGGCCAAAAATATAAAATTAACTTTGCTGAATCAATTTCTGCAGAAGAAGAGCAAAAATATAAAGAATTTACAAAAAGCTTGGAAGATACAGCATTAACTGAGTTTGCAAAAAAAATGGAAGAGCATAAACTTGAAAAAGAAAAGAAAAAAGAAGAAAAAAGCAATAATAATGCAGATGATTTCGAAATAAAAAATGTAAATGCTCCAACACCAGATTCACTTCCTCCTTTGCCAGATGATAAAGATGCTCCACCAATACCTGAAGAAGAGCCAGAAGAGATAACACCACTAATATATGGTAGAAATCCAAATATTAAAGATCCATTTACAAAAGTTATTGATATTTCTGTTGATAGTGGAAAAATATGCTTAGAAGGTGAAATATTAAACTCAGAAGAGCGATTATTAAAAAGTGGAAAAACATTATATGCATTTGATTTATATGATGGTTCAAGTACAATAACATGTAAAGCTTTTGTTGAAGAAGAAAAATTGAAAAAGTTTAAATCAAGAATGAAAGAAGCAAAAGGTGTAAGAATTGGAGGAACTGCACAATTTGATCCATTTTCTAAAGAACTTGGGGTAATTGCAAATACGATTGTGGAAACTGCAGGTGTAAAAAAAGAAATAAGAATGGATAATAGCAAAGTAAAAAGAGTAGAGCTTCATATGCATACAAAAATGAGTCAAATGGATGGTATGACAAATGCAAAAGATTTAATAAAAAGAGCAATGAAATGGGGAATGAAATCTATTGCAATAACAGACCATGGTGTTGTTCAAGCTTTCCCAGAGGCACACAAATTACTAGGATATGATAATAAAGATATGAAAATAATTTATGGTGTTGAGGCATATTTAGTACCAGATAAACCATCAAATGTATCAAATCCAAAGGGACAGGATATTAATACAACATATTGTGTATTAGACTTAGAAACAACAGGTATTTCATTTAGAACGGAAAAAATAACTGAAATAGGAATTATGAAAGTAAAAAACGGAGAGGTTATAGATGAATTTTCGACATTTGTTAATCCAGAAAAACCAATTCCACAAAAAGTTATAGATGTAACCCATATTACAGATGATATGGTTAAAGATGCGCCAACAATCGACAAAATTCTACCAAAGGCATTAGAATTTATTGGTGATTCTGTAATAGTTGCACACAATGCTGATTTCGATGTTGGATTTTTAAAACATAATTGTTTCCAATTAGGACTAAAATTAGAAAATACATATGTTGATACACTAAGATTAGCAAAAGATTTATTCCCAGATTACAAAAAATATAAATTAGGTATCATAGCTGAAAATTTAGGAATAAAAGTAGAAGTTGCACATAGAGCATTAGATGATGTTGATACAACAGTTAAAGTATTTAATGTAATGATTGATATGTTAAAGGAAAAAGGTGCTAAAAAAATTGAAGATTTTGATACTGTTTGTGTTGATAAGTTAAGAAAAAAGGATGAGTACAAAAAATTACCTACATATCATGCTATAATTCTTGCTAAAAATTATATAGGACTTAGAAACTTATATAAATTAATATCATATTCTCATTTAAATTATTTTTATAAAAAACCTCGTATTTTAAAATCTTTATACAGAAAATATTCTGAAGGATTAATATTAGGAAGTGCCTGTGAAGCAGGAGAATTATATAGAGCAATTGTTGCTGGAAAATCTGATGAAGAAATTGAAGAAATTGCAAAAGATTATGATTATTTAGAAATTCAACCGATTGGAAATAATATGTTTATGGTTAGAAATGGAACAGTTCCAGATACAAAGGCTCTTGAGGATATAAATAGAAAAATTGTTAATTTAGGTGAAAAATTAGATAAATTAGTTGTTGCAACATGTGATGTTCACTTTATGGATCCACAAGACGAAATATATAGACGTATATTAATGGCAGGACAAGGCTTTGATGATGCTGATGAGCAAGCTCCATTATATTTAAGAACAACAGAAGAAATGCTTGAAGAGTTTCAATATTTAGGTGAAGAAAAAGCATATGAAGTTGTTGTCACAAATACAAATAAAGTTTCTGATATGTGTGAAAGAATAAGTCCAATTTCACCAGAAAAATGTCCACCATATATAAATAATTGTGAACAAACAATTAAAACAATTGCATATGATAAAGCACATAAATTATATGGAGATGAATTACCTCCAATAGTTGAAGATAGATTGGAAAAAGAGCTAAACTCTATTATAAAAAATGGTTTCTCCGTTATGTATATTATTGCACAAAAATTGGTTTGGAAATCAAATGCAGATGGATATATAGTTGGTTCCAGAGGTTCAGTTGGTTCATCATTTGTTGCCAATATGACAGGTATTACAGAGGTTAATTCTCTTCCACCACATTATAGATGTCCAAAATGCAAATATTCAGATTTTACAGACTATGGATATGGAAATGGATTTGATCTTCCAGATAAAATGTGTCCTAAATGTGGTCATAGGTTAGATAAAGATGGTATGGATATTCCATTTGAAACATTCTTAGGATTTAATGGAGATAAAGAGCCAGATATCGATTTAAACTTCTCTGGTGAATATCAAGCAAAAGCTCATAAATATACAGAAGTAATATTTGGTAAGGGAACAACTTTTAAAGCTGGAACAGTTGGTACAGTAGCTGATAAAATAGCATTTGGGTATGTAAAAAAATATTATGAAGATAAAGGAATTCCAATAAATACACCAGAAGTTGTAAGAATTGCTCAAGGTTGTACAGGAATTAAAAGAACAACAGGACAGCATCCAGGTGGTATTATAGTTGTTCCAAAAGGTAGAGAAATCTTCGAATTTACACCAGTACAACACCCGGCAGATGATCCAAATTCAGATATCATAACAACACACTTTGATTATCACTCAATAGATCAAAACTTGTTAAAGCTAGATATACTTGGACATGATGATCCAACAATGATAAGAATGCTATATGATATAACAGGTATGGATCCAACAAAAGTTCCTTTAGATGATAAAGATACAATGTCTATATTTTGCTCTACAGAAGCATTAGGAGTAACTCCAGAGCAAATACATAGTAAAGTAGGAAGTTTTGGAGTTCCAGAATTTGGTACAAAATTTGTTAGAGGTATGCTTGTAGATACAAAGCCTTCAACTTTTGATGAATTAATTCGTATATCAGGTCTATCTCATGGTACAGATGTGTGGCTTGGAAATGCACAAACATTAATAGAAGAAGGAACAGTAACACTTCAAGAATCTATATGTTGTCGTGATGATATTATGATTTATTTGATAAAAAAAGGAGTTCCACCAAACTCATCATTTAAAATAATGGAAACAGTACGTAAAGGTAAAGCATTAAAAGACCCAGCAAAATGGGAAGAATATAAAGCATTAATGAAAGAGCATGATGTACCAGATTGGTATATAAAATCATGTGAAAAAATAAAATACATGTTCCCCAAAGCCCATGCAGCAGCATATGTAACAAATGCATTTAGAATAGCATGGTATAAAGTTCATATTCCAAAAGCATATTACGCAGCATATTTTACAATAAGAGCAGATGCATTTGATGCAGATATAATGTGTAATGGAAAAGAAAGAGCTAAAAATAAAATGAAAGAAATAGAGCTAAAAGGAAATGGAGCATCAAAAACAGACCAAGATACATACCAAGTACTAGAGCTAATATTAGAATTCTATGAAAGAGGATTAAACTTCTTACCAGTAGATTTATACAAATCAGACTCAAAAAAATTCATAGTAGAAAATGATGGAGTAAGACCGCCATTCAACAAAATACCAGGATTTGGAACAGTAGCAGCCGAAAGTTTAGTAGAAGCACGAAAAGACGGAAAATTCATGTCAATAAACGACCTAAAAATAAGAGCAAAAATAGGAGACAAAGCAATAGAAGTACTAAAAACAACAGGCTGTCTACAAGGTATGAGTCAAAGTAACCAATTAAGCCTATTTGACTTTTAAAACCAAATGAGGTAAAATATAAAGAGTTAACATAAAAGACAGAGACAAAAATACCAATATTGAATCTCTGTCTTAATTTTTTGAAAAATAGTGAAAAATAGGGACAGTGAAAAATAGGGACGGTCCTGTGAAAAATAGGGACGGTCTTGTTTGACACATCTTAAGATGGTTGTCAATGTGTCAATGGGGACGGTTCTTCTTGACACATCCTGAGATGTCAATGGGTTGTCAATGGGGACGGTTCTTTTTGACACATCCTAAGATATTAATTAAGAAGAGAATTTTTTTCAATAGGAAAGGAGGAAGTATGATAAATATAGATGCAGATGCAATTTTTTCAGTAAAATCTTTTATAATATATTTGATTGCAATAAATATAATAACTTTTTTAGTAATGGGATTAGATAAATGGAAGGCTAAACATGGCTCTTGGAGAATTCAAGAAGCAACATTATTTACTCTAGTATTATTTGGAGGAGGAATTGGTGGAATATTAGGTATGATAGTATTTCATCACAAAACAAAAAAAGCAAAATTTCAAATAGGCTTTCCAGCAATATTATTAACCGAAGCGGCATTTATTATTTATGGTTTTGTCGTAAATAGTAGAATGTAAAATTATGTAAAATGATAGATGAATAATATTTTAGAAAAAAGAAATATACATAATGAATTGTTAAATCGACTTATTTCGACATGTGGAAAACAATGTGAATAACTTTGTACAAACACATCAGTAAAAACAGTTATTCACAGAGTTATCCACATTATCCACAACCCTGTGGATAACATTGAGGATAACATAAAGTAACACTAAAACTGAAATCAGTCAAACCAAGTGTTCGCAAAGCTTTCAGCGTTTTTATTTTTTTTGTAAAGAAGTTTAAAATATAAGTATTGACATATTTTCAAAACATGATAAAATATTACCATAAAATGCGATGAAAAAGAATGAATATAACTTCAATTAAAAGAGAGCTAATGGTTGGTGGAAATTAGTAATATGAATTATATGTGGAGCTTTGGAGCATTAAAAAAAAGAGAGGATAGAAATTTCAATACAATATGTTTCGTTAATGTATTCGAAATCAATATCAATTAGGGTGGAACCGCGGAAAAAAATATTTCGTCCCTAGCTTTATAGGCTAGTGGGCGTTTTTTGTATTTAAAATAAAATCTACTAAAATACAACAATAACCACAGCCGAAAAAATAAAGGAGGTTTTTTATATGGTAGATTCAATGGAAAAAATTGTAAGTTTATGCAAAAACAGAGGATTTATATATCCTGGTTCAGAAATTTATGGAGGTTTAGCTAATACTTGGGATTACGGTCCTTTAGGTTCAGAGCTTAAAAACAACGTAAAAAAAGCTTGGCAAAAGAAATTCATACAAGAATGTAAATACAATGTAGGACTAGATGCTGCAATATTTATGAATCCTGAAACTTGGGTTGCAACAGGACATGTTGGAGGTTTTAGTGATCCATTAATAGACTGTAAAGAATGTAAAACAAGACATAGAGCAGATAAATTAATAGAAGAATGGGCAACACAAAATGGTCAAGACTTAGTTGCAGATGGTTGGTCTGATGAGGAAATGATTAAATTTATGGATGATCACAATATAAATTGTCCAAACTGTGGAAAGCACAATTTTACAGGAATTCGTAAATTCAATCTAATGTTCAAAACATTCCAAGGTGTAACAGAAGATTCAACATCACAAATATATTTAAGACCAGAAACAGCACAAGGTATATTTGTAAATTTCAAAAATGTAATGAGAACTACAAGAAGAAAACTACCAACAGGTATAGCTCAAATTGGTAAAGCCTTCAGAAATGAAATAACACCAGGTAACTTTACATTTAGAACTCGTGAGTTTGAACAAATGGAATTAGAATTTTTCTGTAAACCAGGTTCAGATGAAGAATGGTTCAAATATTGGGAAGAATTCTGCAAAAATTGGTTATTATCACTTGGAATGGACGAGAACAACATTCGTCTAAGACAACATAGTAAAGAAGAGCTTGTTTTCTATAGTAAAGGAACAACAGATATAGAATTCAAATTCCCATTTGGTTGGGGAGAGCTATGGGGAATAGCTGATAGAACAAATTATGATTTATCAAGACATATGGAACATTCAAAACAAGATTTATCATACTTAGATCCAGAAACAAATGAAAAATATATACCATATGTAATAGAGCCATCACTAGGATGCGATAGAGCTACACTTGCATTTTTATGTAACAGCTATGAAGAAGAAGAAATTGCAGAAGGTGACACAAGAACAGTATTACATTTACATCCAGCATTAGCACCATACAAAGTTGCTGTACTTCCACTATCTAAAAAATTAAGTGAAAAAGCTACAGAAGTATATGAAAAATTAGCAAAAGACTTCATGTGTGACTACGACGAAGCGGGAAGTATCGGAAAAAGATACAGAAGAGAAGACGAAATAGGAACACCATATTGTGTAACAATAGACTTTGATACATTAGAAGATAACCAAGTTACTATAAGAGACAGAGATACAATGGAACAAGTTAGAGTTTCAATAGATGAACTAAACGATTGGGTAAAAAATAAAATAGAATTTTAATTTTTAGGAGGTAATTTAGATGATGAATAACTTTCAACAAGAATTACCAAAAGAAAAAAGAATTTTTAAACACAAAAGCGAAGTTCAAGAAATGGTCATACAAATAAACAATTTAGTACAACAGGGAAAATTTACTTCTGCATATGATCTAATAGAAAAATGCAAAAAACATCTAAATTCAAGAGCATATTATACAGATGAACAAAGAGATTTATTAAGAGCCACAACATTGAACGCTATAGAAAAAGAGCTAAAAACAGAAATAAGAAGAGAATACTTTGAAGCCCTAAAATTTTATAGTAATAATTATAGTATAATCGAATTAAAGAAAAGCCCATATCCAGATGATGCAATATCATTTATCAAATCCAAAGCAAAAGATATGCTAATGGAAAAGTACAACAATTGTAGATTTGGAGGATATATGCATGTCATTATAAACAAAATAGCAAACGAATGCAATGATGAATTAGATAATACAAGAAAACAAACCAAAAAAATAAACCAAGTAAAAGCAATAAAACTCGACAGCTGGGAAAGATAACCAACTTGTCAACAACAATAAAAAACTACAGAAAAATTCTGTAGTTTTTTCATTACTAAGAAGCAAAACATAAACAGTTGACGTGCAAAAGATTATTTCAAAATTATGGAAAGCAAATAAAAAGAAAACAAACCAAAAAAACGGGGACGGTCCTTATAAAATAGGAATTGTCTATATTTAGTTGACACATATATAGTAATTTGTGGTATAATTATAATATATCAGGCTTTATAAAATATGCCATAAAATATTATAAGGAGAATATAAATCATGGAAAGTTTAAAGGAATATAGACCTAGTATAATTAATAAACTAAAATTATTTTTTAATAGAATTGAACAAAGAAAAACAATTGAAAAAGATTTAGATAAATTAGATATTAGTTTATTTTCTTCCAATAATATTGATTATATAATACAAAATAAAGAAAAATTTAAAGCTACAAGTGGCATGCCAGAGCCACAAAAAGAAATTATGACTATTGAAGATAAGCTTGGAATAGTAATGGACTTTTTCCATGATTTAAATTCCAGTTTAGGGAAAAAAGTTGAAGATACATATTTAAAATATAAAACGCAAATTTATTTTGATGAGTGCAGTGATAAAAATAAAGAGATTGGTGATGGTTTCACTAGCGGACATAATAGAAGTACATCTATTATGTGTGGCGATAGTATTGAAAGGCCAAATCTTATAGCAAGAATTTGTACCAATAAAAATAATGCACTAGATATATATAATATAGCTCACGAATTCACACATATATTGCTAAACGAAAATACTAAAGGAAAAAACATTAGTGCTGAAAATCAAGAAATTGCAACTAGATTTACAGAAATCTTGTTGGGCGAATATATGGAAAAAAGAAAAATTATCACAACAGAAGACAAAGAAAATCACAACATATGTATATCAGGCGAAATAGATAAAGCATATCAGCTCAATGAATATAGGATTTTAAGGAATCTAATTAAAAACAATGGAAATAAATTTGATAAGAAATTAGAAAGAACATGCATTTCTAAATATTGCAAAGGAAATAAAAACTGGTATTACCAAATATTATCAAACATCGCATATAGATTAGAAAGAACCGGCAAAGTAGACGGTTTTCAAAATTACTTAAGATTTGTTAATTCTGCAGCAGAATGTGATAGATTAAAAAAAGCATATATTGAAAATCCCGATTTAATAAAAAAAGCCTTTTCTCAATGTTTGATGAGTCATCATAGTATTACTTACAATGATGTAGTGAAAAAGATGGATATAATTAAGTATGAAGATAGGACAAAAAAATTGAACATTGAAAGGGCGGATAGTAGTAAAGGAAGAGATGAAATAGAAGAACAAGACATTATAAGATAATATGTCAATATGTGTCAATAGGGACGGTTCTTTTTGACAACCACAAAAACTACAGAAAAATTCTGTAGTTTTTCATTGCAAAATATAGTGGAAATTTATGAGAGAAAAATTTGCCACCTATTGCTTAACAGATACTTTTTACATCAAAAATAAAGAAAAATCTAGATACATACGAAATTATTCAATTATAAATATTAACCTAAGAGCTATTGTATAACCTTCTAACCGTTTCTCTTCCAATATTTAATTCTTTTGAAATATTTCTTAAAGAAATATGCTTTTTATCTTTCAATAATCTTATAAGATCCGTTAAAATAATCTTATTATTTTTTAATTCAGAAGTATCTATATGATAATCCACTAAAAATTTTCTGATAAAATCTTTGCACTCGGTATCATTATTTTTATCATCATCCACATCGATAAAGACATATTCATCATCCAAATCTTCATTATCTAAATCCTCATTGAATTTTTTATAATTTGAATAAGGATAATCTTCAGCTTTTTGGCAAATACCAGCCTTTACAGGATTATTATATATATAATTTATGCAATTATATAAATGTTTCTTATTGTAGATTCCCTCAGACTTATATCTATCTCGAAAAACATAGCCTACTCTATTGTATTTTTTATTATAGTACATACTATATCGTATGTTAAGACGTTGCATATATTTGCTGAGATCTTTTAAACTATTAGATTCAATTAAAATATGTGTATGATTATTCATAATACAATAAGCAATCATATTAATTTTATGTTCATTAAGTAAATCATACATTATTTTTATATAATATTTAATATCTTGTGCTTCATCAAAAATATAGCTTTTATTAATTCCTTGAGTAATAATATGAAAAAAAGATGTTTGAATAAAATTTCTTGGTTGTCTTGACATAAATTCTCCTTAATATTGTGAAATAAAATCATATATATAATATCATAAGAATAATAAAAAAAATGTCGAAATTTGCTTTACTATATGATTTTTTTTATTAATAGACAAAGTTGTCAAAAAGAACCGTCCCCATTGACACTTAAAAAAACAAAAAAAGATTAAAAAAATAATTGTTTTTTATAAATTTATGTTATAATAATTACGAATTTACAAAAGAATATAACAAGGAGGAAATAAACAATGGAAAAAAAATATGTTTACCTTTTTAAAGAAGGAAATGCAAACATGAAAGAGCTACTTGGTGGAAAAGGCGCAAACTTAGCAGAAATGACATCTTTAGGAATGCCAATACCACAAGGTTTTACAATAACAACAGAAAGTTGTAACAAATATTATGATGATGATGAACAAATATCAAAAGAAATATTACAACAAATTGATTCTGCTCTTTTATATCTAGAAGAGCAAACTGGAAAAAAATTAGGAAGTAAAGAAAAACCATTATTGGTTTCTGTAAGATCTGGAGCAAGAGCTTCTATGCCGGGAATGATGGATACTGTATTAAATTTAGGTATGAATGATGAAACAGTAAAAACATTTGCTGAAAAAAATAGAAGATTTGCATATGATAGTTACAGAAGATTTATTCAAATGTATAGTGATGTAGTAAAAGAGGTTCCTAAAAAATTATTTGAAGATGCAATCGATACAAAAAAATATCAAAGAAATTTGAAACTAGATACAGATATGGATGCAAATGATTTAGAAGACCTAGTAAAAGTCTTCAAAGGAATTTATAGTAATTATCTACATGAAGAATTCCCACAAGATACAAAATTACAATTAATAGAAGCTATAAAAGCTGTATTTAGATCTTGGAATAATCCTCGTGCAATAACATATAGAAAACTAAATGATATACCTTCAAGCTGGGGAACAGCTGTAAATGTACAAGCAATGGTATTTGGTAATATGGGTGAAGATTGCGGTACAGGTGTTGCTTTCTCAAGAAATCCTGTAACAGGTGAAAAAGGTGTTTGGGGAGAATTTTTAATGAATGCGCAAGGTGAAGATGTTGTTGCTGGTATTCGTACACCTCAATCTATTGATACATTAAAATATATCAATCCTGAGGCATATAATGATTTTCTAAAATTTGCCGATAGACTAGAAAAACACTATAAAGATATGCAAGATATGGAATTTACTATAGAGCATGGTAAGTTATACATGCTTCAAACAAGAAACGGAAAACGTACGGCTCAAGCAGCATTAAAAATTGCTGTTGATTTAGTTGCAGAAGGTATGATTGATGAAAAAGAAGCGGTTTTAAGAGTAGAGCCAGATCAATTAAATCAATTATTACATCCAAACTTTGACCAGAAAAAACTAAAATCAGCAAAACCTGTTGCCAAAGGTCTTCCTGCATCTCCAGGAGCTGCAACTGGTAAAGTTGTGTTTACTGCTCAAAAGGCACAAGAGCTTGCAAATGCTGGAGAAAAAGAGCTTGTACTTGTAAGACTTGAAACATCTCCTGAAGATATCGAAGGTATGGTTGTATGTAAAGGTATTTTAACAGTAAGAGGTGGAATGACATCACATGCAGCAGTTGTTGCTCGTGGTATGGGTACTTGTTGTGTTGCTGGTTGTGGAGAGCTTTCTGTAAATGAAGAAGAAAAGGTATTTTATACTAAAGATGGTACTAGCTATCATGAAGGTGATTATATATCTTTAGATGGTTCAACAGGTAATGTATATGGTGAAAAAATTGATACTGTAGAAGCATCTGTGTCTGGTGATTTTGCTAAATTGATGAGTTGGGCAGATAGTATAAGAAGACTTGATGTAAGAACAAATGCTGATAATCCAAGAGATGCAAAAAAAGCTCGTGAGTTTGGTGCTCAAGGTATAGGTTTATGTAGAACAGAGCATATGTTCTTTGAAGCAGACAGAATTGCAGCTATAAGAGAAATGATAGTTTCAAAAACATCAGAACAAAGAGAATTAGCTTTAAATAAAATATTACCTATGCAAAGATCAGATTTTGAAGGTTTATACAAAGTAATGAGTGGTTATCCTGTTGTAATAAGATTATTAGATCCACCACTTCATGAATTTTTACCACATGATGATGAGGAAATATCAGCTCTTGCTAAAGATATGAATATGAGTTTTGATGAATTAAAATCTATAGTAGTAAATTTACATGAATTTAACCCAATGATGGGACATAGAGGTTGTAGACTTTCTATAACATATCCAGAAATAGCAGTAATGCAAACTAAAGCTATAATACAAGCTGCTATAAATGTAAAAAAAGAGGGATACAAAGTTAAACCAGAAATAATGGTTCCTTTAGTTGGAGAAGTTAAAGAGCTTAAATATGTAAAAAATATTATAACTGAAACTGCAGATAAATTAATAAAAGAATCAGGATTAGATATTAAATATTATGTTGGAACAATGATTGAAATTCCAAGAGCTTGTTTAGTAGCAGACGAAATTGCAAAAGAAGCGGAATTTTTCTCATTTGGAACAAATGACCTAACACAATTAACTTATGGATTTAGCCGTGATGATGCAGGAAAATTCTTAAAATTCTATTATGATAAAAAAATATTTGAATTTGATCCATTCCAAAAAGTTGATCAAATAGGTGTAGGAAAATTAATGAAAATGGCAATACAAGATGCAAAAAGAACAAGACCAAGCATAGAGCTTGGAATATGCGGAGAGCACGGAGGAAATCCACCAACAATAGAATTCTGCCATAATATAGGATTAACATATGTATCATGCTCACCATTCCGTGTACCAATAGCACGTTTAGCAGCAGCACAAGCAGCAGTAAAAGAAGAGCGTGGGAAATAAATTAAAAAACTATAAATGTTAAAATTAAATTACCGTTTTTAGAAAAAAAAGACTATAAAAGTATTGACAAAATAAAAAATGGTGATATAATACAAATATGTTGCGAAAGCAATAGATTATATTTGAAAGGAGTGTACTGTTCATGGCATGGAAAGACAGTCAGGATTTTCGCAATGACTACCCAAACGGTTATTCCAAGAATGGGGATGTCTATGACGGAAACGACAACCGCATTGGTTATGTAACTGGTGACGGTGACTATCGCATCAACAACGACAAAAATAACGACGGCCAGTTGTATCACAACAAAAACGATTAACAGCTGGCTCCAGCAAGCAGTACAATTTTTTGTGGCTCGGGATTTTCCCGGGCCACATTCTTTAATTAAAAGAGGAATAAAAATTATGGAAAATGTTATAAATTTAGAATGTAAATATTATTTAAAAAATGTAAAAGAAGATTTTAACAATACAAAATTAATAGATATAAATACACTAAAACTTTACAAAATTTCAAAAAATGAAGAATATTTTATAAAAATAGATTTTAAAACCATAGATAAAAAGGATTACAAAAAAATATTAAAAAAAATATTACATAATAAAAATAAGATTCTGAAAAATAAATCAAGTAAGCTACTAGGATATGTATATAATTATGATAATACAAATACAAACCAAAAAGAATTTCTAGCTGGAATTGATGCAATATTTTTTAAAACACGAAAAGAAAGATATAATTATATTTATGATACAACATGTAACTATTTAGATAATTTCTTTTATGGGAAGAATTTTTGTGATTTTAAAGACAATAAATGTGGCGAAAAGAGAAATACAAATTCACTGACTGGTTGTTGTCATCACAATAGAATTAAATTTTTAGGACCACTAACTAAATTGGTACAATGTGAATATCTAGATAAAAATACATATAAGTGTAATGCTAAATGTATTTCATGTAAATTATTTACATGTGATTATTTAGAAAAAAAGGGAATAAAGTTTAGAATAAAAGATATATTATTATTAGATATTTTTTTTAATCCATTACAAAAACATTGTATAAAATATATGGTATTTACACCAAAAGAAAAAATTATAAAATGGCTTATAATATTATAAATGAATTGACAATTTATAAAATTAAGAGTAATATAAATCCGATGTCTCGAAAGTGACAGAATAGAATAACTGAACTACTTAGATATTAAGCTGAGGAGGGATTAAATGCAAGCAGTATTCGAAATTATTACAGCCATTTCTTTTGCAATTCTTATTATACTAGGAATAACAGCAGGCTATTGTTGGCATAAGTATAACAATACAGAAGACCGGGAAGTTACAGAAAAGTATGAAAAAAAGTTGCATCAATTGGAACTAATTTTATATTTAGATTTACTGCTATTATTAATTTCAGAGATGGTATATGCATCTAAAATATTAAAGTGAAAAAATAAAAAGTGATTACAGATATTTGTTTGTAATCACTTTTTATAATGACGACAGAAAAAAATCAAGTTAACAAAAAATCTATAAGTATATTGTATAATTATATAAAATAATATATTATAATATAACAAATATAATAAGGAAAATTAATTAATAAGAATAAAAGAAGGGAATGAAAATTTATGAAAGATAGTTTTAAATCTGTTTCAGCAACACAAGATAATCCGAAGTGGAAAGAGCTTATAAAAAGAGCTAATCCATTATATTTAAGAAATAATGACTTAAGAAGTGAATTTGCACGAGATTATACAAGAATCTTACACTGTAATGCCTATAGAAGATTAAAACACAAAACACAAGTATTCTTCTCTCCTAGTAGTGACCATGTATGTACAAGAAGTGAACATGTAAGCTACGTAGATTCTATAAGTAATACAATAGCTAATTATTTAGGTCTAAACACAGAGCTAACAAAAGCAATAGCGATTTCTCATGATATAGGACATAGTCCATTTGGTCACAAAGGAGAAAAGGTATTAAATGAAATATCATTAAGAGACATAAGTCAAAGTTTTTGGCATGAAAAAAATGGTGTCCATTTTGTAGATGATATAGAGCTTTTAGAAGATGCAAATGGAGATTTAAAAAATTTAGATTTAACATATGCAGTAAGAGATGGAATAATATCACATTGTGGCGAAATAGATGAAAATTCACTAAAACCACGTTCACAAGCAATAGACTTAAAAGATTACACAAAACCAAATGAATATAGTCCATATACTTGGGAAGCTTGTGTTGTAAAAATATCAGATAAAATATCATATATAGGCAGAGATATAGAAGATGCATTTCATTTAAATTTATTAAATAATGAAAAATCAGAAGATCTAAAAAATATATTAGGAATACAAAACGAAGAAGCACTAAATAATCCAAACATAATAAATGAGCTTATAATAGATATATGTAATAATAGTACTATAGAAAAAGGAATATGTTTTTCAACAGAAAAACTAAACTTAATAAATAAAATAAAAGAATTTAACTACAACAATATATATTCACATCCAAGACTTGATGCATCAAATGAATATTTCAAAATAATAATAAATAGAATATACAACATTTTAAAAAATGCCTATGACAAAGAAAATACACTAAGTAACCTAAAAGAGCTAAAAAAGTTCTATCCACAAACAATTATTCGCTTTAAAGATTGGTTACACAAATACTGGAATTTAACAGATAGAACAAACACAAACCTAAAAAACAAAATAATATATGACTACACAAATCCACAAGACTACTATAAAGCAATAATAGATTTCATAGCAGGAATGACAGATAACTATGCAATAGACATGTACAACGAAATAGTAAGTTTTTAAGTTGTCAATGGGGACGGTTCTTTTTGACATTTTGTCAATTATAGTAATTAAATAAAAAGGAAGCATTTGAAAAAAAATTAAATGCTTCCTTTTTGGTTTTAATAAAAAATGACATATTTATTAAGGTTGTCAAAAAGAACCGTCCCTATTGACACCCATTGACAACTTGTCCCCAAAAATTAAGTAGAATATGTACAACCTTTGCTATATAGAATTAAATATAGAAAGGTTGGGTGATTGTGTTTATAATGAATAAATATAGAGTAGCTTTAGTTGGAACTACAGGTGTAGTTGGTAGAATTACAAGAAAGGTTTTGGAAGAAAAAAATCTACCAATAGCAGAGTATGAGTTGTTTTCTTCTAGTAAATCTGCTGGTTCAAAAATAGCTTTTGATGGAAGAGAATATACGGTAAAAGAATTAAACGAACATTCTTTCGATAATAATAAATTTGATTATGCTATTTTTACAGCAGGAGGCAAAGTATCCGAAAAATATGCACCTTTAGCAGTACAAAACAAATGTACGGTAATAGATAATAGTAGTTTTTATAGAATGAATAATGATGTCCCTTTAATAGTTCCTGAGGTTAATTTTGAATGTGCAAAAACAAATAAAGGAATAATAGCTAATCCAAATTGCTCTACTATTCAAGCTGTCGTAGCATTAAGTCCTTTAGATAAAAAATATAATATAAAGCGTATAGTATATTCTACATATCAAGCAGTATCAGGAGCAGGTCTTGGAGGAATACAGGACTTAGAATCAGGTATAGAGCATTATGTATGTAATTCTAAGTATACTTTACAAAAATTCCCGTATGAGATATTTAATAATTGTATACCTCAAATAGATGATTTTACAGATGATAGATATACAAAAGAAGAGCATAAAATGATTAATGAAACTCGTAAAATATTAAATAGACCTAATTTACCTATAACAGCAACAACAGTAAGAGTACCTGTTTTTAATTCACATAGTGAATCTATTAATATTGAATTTGAAAATGATTTTGATTTAGATGAGTTAGTAAACGTACTAAAGAATTCTCCTGGTATAGTTGTATTGGATGATATACAAAATAACATATATCCTATGACAATTAATTCTAATGATCATGATGAGGTTTATGTTGGTCGTATTAGAAGAGATTATAGTGTTAAGTATGGTATTAATTTATGGGTAGTAGCTGATAATACACGAAAAGGAGCAGCTAGTAATGCTGTGCAAATATTAGAAAAGCTAATTAGTGAGAATAAAGAGTAATAGAAAGGATTTTTATTATGAAAAAGGTTATTTTTAAAGGATGTGGTACAGCTATTGCCACCCCGTTTAATGAAAGTGGAATTAACTATGAGGTTTTTAAAAAGCATATTGAAGATCAGATTAATGATGGAGTTGATAGTATAATTGTATGTGGAACTACAGGAGAAGCATCTACTATGACAGAAGCGGAAAGAAAAGATGTTATTAAATTTGTAGTTAATACTGTTAATAAACGAATTCCTGTAATAGCTGGTACTGGTTCAAATAATACAGAAGCGGTTATACAAATGACAAAGTATGCAGAATCAGTTGGTGTAGATGGAGCATTAATAGTAACTCCTTATTATAATAAAACTACACAAGAGGGATTAATAAAACATTATACAGTAATAGCAAACAATACATCATTACCAATAATACTATATAATGTACCTAGCAGAACAGGTGTTAATATAAAACCAGAAACATGTTTAGAGCTATCAAAAATAGATAACATAGTAGCTATAAAAGAAGCCAGTGGTAATATATCACAAGTAGCAAAAATAGCATCATTATGTGGAGATAATTTACATATATACTCAGGTAATGATGATCAAATAATACCAATACTATCATTAGGTGGTATAGGAGTAATATCAGTATTATCAAACATAAAACCTAAGTATACACATCAAATGGTATATGACTATTTAGATGGGAATACAAAACAAGCATTGCACAAACAATTAGAATCAATAAGCCTAATAGAGACACTATTTTGTGAAGTAAATCCAATACCAATAAAATATGCATTAAACATAAAAGGATACAATTATGGAATACCACGATTACCATTAATAGAGCTAAGTGAAAAAAATAAAGAAATATTAAAACAAAAGCTTTAAAATAATAAAACAGAAAGAAAAAGCAAAAGAAAAGAAACAGGAGAAAAAAGAAGAAGAAAGAGACAAGGGAAAGGGGGACGGTTCTTTTTTCCTTTTTTTGAGAAAATGGGACGCATATTAGAGTTGGGATAATATTGATTAGAGAGGATATACTAAAATAAACAACAACAGAAGCGGAAATATAATAAATAAGCAGTAATAAATATATGAACTTTATATTTTTTTATATGTAAAAAGTATTTTGATAAAGATAATAAAATAAAGATTATAAAATCAAAACAAACAAATGTTTTAGCAATTAAATTTTAGATTGCTCTTGATTTTTACCACAATAAATGATATAAAATACTGAAATAAGATTATCTTATTTATAAAAACAAAACGGAGGTACAAAATTATGGATTTAAAAGGATCAAAAACAGAAGCTAACTTAATGGCTGCATTTGCTGGAGAATCTCAAGCAAGAAATAAATACACATATTATGCTAGTAAAGCAAAAAAAGAAGGATATGAGCAAATAGCTGCATTATTCCAAGAAACAGCTGACAATGAAAAAGAACATGCAAAAATGTGGTTTAAGCTATTACAAGGTGGACAAATAAAATCAACAGCTGAAAACCTAAAAGATGCAGCTGCAGGAGAAAATTATGAATGGACAGATATGTATGCTGGTTTTGCAAAAGTTGCAAAAGAAGAAGGTTTTGATAGAATAGCATACCTATTTGAAGAAGTTGGAAAAATAGAAAAAGAGCATGAAGCAAGATATTTAAAATTATTAGATAATGTTGAAAATGAATTAGTATTCAGCAAAGATGGAGATAAAATATGGAAATGTAGAAACTGTGGACATATTTGCATAGGAAAAGAAGCACCAAAGGTTTGTCCAGTATGTGAACATCCACAATCTTTCTTTGAAATAAAGGCTGAGAATTATTAAAAATTATAAAAGGTAGAGATTTAAATCTTTACCTTTTTATTTTTATTATATAGAATAAAAAATATATTATTGCCAATAATATTGACAAACAAATACATAACACAAGCAAAAAGTATTTGAAAGTCAAATAAAACTTGACAAACACATACATATGACTTATAATATGTATAAGGATGTCAAAAAAGAAGGTGATATTATGAACAATTACGAAAAAATAAAATCTTTATTAGAAAAAAATAATGGAATTTTATATGTAAAAGAATTAGAAAAAAATAATATACACAGACAATACCTAAAAATATTAGAAGAAAGAGGCGAAGTTATAAGAGTAATCAAAGGCTTATATGTAGCACCAGATAAAGATATAAACGAATTCTTCATAATGGGTGAAAGGTATAAAACTGGAATTTTTTCACACAACACAGCTCTATATTTTTATCATTTAACAGATAGAACACCAATGAGCTTAGATATGACATTTCCAAGCAATGTACGAGTTAATAATGATTTTTTAGAGCCTCATTATATAAAACCAGAGCTTCATTCATTAGGAGAAACAACACTTAAGCTAGAAGATGGAACAAATATAAAAATTTATGATTTAGAAAGAACAATTTGTGATATAATACGAGACAGAAATAAAATAGATCCACAAATTTTTAATACTGCAATGAAGGAATATTTTAAATCAAATAAAAGAAACTTAAATTTACTATACAAATATGCAAAAAAATTAAAAATAGACAAAATACTAAAGAAGTACATGGAGGTATTAGATTAATGAAGAAAAATGTAATGAGTTTAAAAGCCACAGTAAATAATATTGCAAAAAAGAGCAAAGTATCAGCACAATCAGTTTTACAAACATATATGTTAGAAAGATTATTAGAGCGAATATCTGTTTCTAAATATAAAGATAATTTTATATTAAAAGGAGGAATGCTAATTTCTGCAATGCTTGGAATAGATAGCAGAACAACAATGGATATAGATACAACAATAAAAGGCTTTGAGCTTACAGAAGAAAATGTAAAAAATATAATGGAAGATGTATGTAGCATAGATTTACATGATGATGTAACATTAAAAATAAACCATGTTGAAAAAATAAGAGACAATGATGATTATAATGGATACAGATTAACCTTCGAAGCAAAATATATGAACACAATGCCAGTAATAATGAAAATAGATGTAACAACAGGAGATAAAATAACATACCGTGAAATTGAATATAGCTTTGAATTAATGCTAGAAAACAGAAAGATACATGTATGGTCTTATAATGTTGAAACAGTATTAGCAGAAAAATTTGAAGCAATAATAAAAAGGGGAGTATTAGGAACAAGAATAAGAGATTTTTATGATGTACATATGTTACTAAAAACTCAAACTAAAAATATAAATAAAAAGACACTAAAAGTAGCAATACAATTCACAGCAGAGCATAGAGGTTCAGAAGAAGCCATAAAAGAATGGAAAGATGTATTAAAAGAGCTAGAAGATGACGAAACAATGAAAAATCAATGGAAAAGATATCAAAAAAATAATTTCTATGCAGAAGGAATTGAATACGAAGACTTAATGAAAAGCATAAAAGAAGTAGGAGAAGTTTACGATTCAGAAGAATAACAAAATGGTTGTCAATGGGGACGGTTCTGATTGACAACTTGTTAGATGTTGACGTGGTCAATAGGGACGGTTCTTTTTGACACACTCACATAAGAAAATTAAAATTAAAGCTTTTTACACTATTTAAATTCTATAGTATCAGTGTAAAAAGCTTTTTTATTATGTGTTAAAATACAATAAAACATAATGAGTTGACACCATAAAGATTATATTAAAAAATGTAAACTAAAGTTACTAAAAAAGGACAAAAGCCATAACCAAATTTACATAAAAACATATTATATAATGTAAAGGAGGTAACAATGGACATAAAGAATAAAAAAATAGGAGTCATAATGACTGGATCATTTTGTACATTTTCAAAAGTAATAGAACAAATAAAAGAGCTCGTAAAAAGAGGAGCAGATGTTTTACCAATAATGTCATATAATAGCTATGAATTAGATACCAAATTTGGAGAAGCAGAGGAAGTAATAAAAAAGGTTGAAGATATAACTGGCAAAAAGATAATACACACAATACAAGGAGCAGAGCCAATAGGTCCAAAACAATTAACAGATGTTATGCTAATAGCTCCATGTTCAGGAAATACAATAGCAAAATTAGCAAATGGAATAATAGACACTCCAGCCACAATGGCAGCGAAATCTCATTTAAGAAATAACAATCCAGTAGTAATTGCAATATCAACAAATGATGGATTAGCGGGGTCTGCAGAAAACATAGGAAAACTATTAAATAGAAATAATTATTATGTAGTTCCATTTAGGCAAGATAATCCAATAACAAAACCACGTTCATTAGTATTTGATTCTACTTATATAATAAAAACCATAGAAGAAGCTCTTGAGGGAAAACAAATACAACCAATATTATTATAAACAAAAAAACTACAACCACATAATTTTTGAATTCTCTTGTTTTTAGAAGTATTTGCCATATAAGAAATTTTGTGGTACAATAATTATATTATAGACTCAAAAGGAGGTTTTTTAGATGGGAAACACCACAATTTCTTTTAACAAGATTGGAATTGTATCAGAAATCTTGGAAAGATTGAATCCCGGTATTAAGTTCTTTCCTCGGAACGAGAAAACAATAGTCCTTTCCTTTAAAAGAACAGGATTTATTAAATTAAAAGTCCCGAGAAATTGGGAGCTAGAAGTAAAAAGCCATGGTGTTGTTTTGCTTCTAGGTGGAATTGAAGAAAGTTTTTCTTATAAAATAATCTTTCTTCCCGATTGATAGGAGATAACATCTAAGAATGGAGAGACTGTATTGTTTTTCAATATAGTTTCTCTTACTTTTTATAAAAAATAATACTAAAAAACATAATTATGCTATAATAAAAAAGAAAAGTAAAGAAGGAGATGTATATTGCAATATGATAGAAAAAATGAAATTAGATATAGAAAAAATAAAATCAAATTTAAAAACATCGTTTCTTGGAAAAAATATAGTATATCATGAAGAAATAGATTCAACGCAAGATGAGGCAAAAAGATTAGTAAAGCAAGGTAAAGCAACAAATGGAATGTACATAGTAACAGACAATCAAACAAAAGGGAAGGGAACAAAAGGAAGAGCATGGTATGGTGGAGAATATGAAAATATATGTGGGACATTTGTTCTTACGCCAAACTGCAATATAAAACAAATAGAAAACCTAACAATATTAATAGCACAATGTTTGGTAGCAACAATAAAAGATTTATACGATATACAACTAAATATAAAATATCCAAATGATGTAATGTGTAACGGAAAAAAAGTATCAGGAATATTGACAGAATCAGTAACAAATAAAGAAATAGTGAAATACATATTTATAGGAATAGGGATAGATGTAAACCAAATAATATTTACTCCAGAAATAGAGCAAATAGCAACATCATTAAAAAAAGAATACAATAAAGAATTTAATAGAGAAGAGATAATATCAAGTTTCTTTAACACATTTGAAAAAGAGTATAAAAAACTGATAAATTAAAGTACATAAAAGAAATATATATTGAATGAAGAGAGCTGTAAGAAAAAGACAGTTCTTTTTTTGTGTCAATGGGGACGGACCTTTTTGACAACTTTTCTCCGAGTGTCCCTTTTTCCCAAAAATGGGAAAAGAGAACTGTCCCCTTATCCCACAAAAAACATAATAAGTTGACACTATGGAGATTATTTAGAAATTATGTAAAGCATGTGCTAATTTTCAAACAGAAAAAATAAAAAAATACTAGTATTTAGTTGGAAAATTTGGAATTATGTGATATATTTTAGCTGTTATAATTTATTCAAAAGAAAGGTAGATCATTTTATTATGGGATTTATAGAAAATATAATAGAAAAAGCAAAAAGTGATAAAAAAACAGTAGTGCTTTCTGAGGCAACAGATAAAAGAATTCTAAAGGCTGCTAATATGGCTATTGATGCAGGAACTGCTGATATTATTTTAGTAGGTAATGAAAATGAAATAAAAAAAGTAGCATTAGAAAATGATATTGATATATCAAAAGCAAAAATTGTTGACCCTGAGAAAAGTAAAAAAATTGATGAATATACAAAAAAATATTTAGAGCTAAATAAAAATGCGACAGAGGATTTTGAAGAGGCTAAAAAGATTGTATTAGATCCACTAATTTTTGGTATGATGATGGTTAAGTTTGAAGAAGCTGATGCATATATTGCAGGTGCTACCCATTCAACAAAAGAGGTTCTTCAGCCAACAATGAAGTTATTTAAAACTATTGGAACAAGAATTCTTTCAACTGTAACTATGATTGAGTATAAACATAAAGATTTTGGTAACAAAGATGGATTATTTTACATATCAGATTGTGCACTAAATTCTGAACCCGGATACTTAGCATTAGCTGAAATTGCTAAAGCAACAGCTAATAGTTGTAGAGGATTTTCAGGTCAAGATCCTAAGGTTGCATTTTTATCTTTTTCGACACATGGAAGTGCTTCAACTAAGTCAACTGAAAAGGTTGCTAAAGCTGCAGAACGATTAAGAAAAATAGCTCCAAATTTAACTTCAGATGGGGAATTACAAATGGATGCAGCAATAATGCCTGAAGTTGCAAAAATGAAAGCTCCAAATAGCCCTTTAAAAGGTGAAGCTAATGTTTTAATATTTCCAGATATTAATGCAGGAAATATTTCATATAAAATTTTTGAAAGATTCTCAAATGTAAAACTATATGGTCCAGTATGTCAAGGATTAGAAAAAGCAATAACTGATTTATCTAGAGCATGTAGCGCAGAAAGAGTTTTTGACACAATAGCATTAACAGTTGTACAAGCTCAAGCACTAGAAAAAGGTGATATAAATTAGTTTTATAAAAAACTGACCACCTGTACTAATGACATTTTTTTACTGTTTTTATATAATATATACCGTTATTACAATAAAGATAAAAAGTTTTATTATAAATAAGACTAAAGGAGGTATATGGAATCAGTAGAAATTATTGCTACAGATAAATATCTACCCAAAAGATGTATTACTAATAAATCTATTGAAAAAAAATTTGATCTTTCAAGTAATTGGATTTCAACGAGAACAGGCATAAATCAAAGATTTTATAGTGATGAAGATATTTCTATGTTAGCAATAAAAGCAGTAGAAAATTTAATTATGAATTCAAAAATAGATATACAAAAGGTTGATTTAATAATTGTTGCTACAACATCAACAAAAAAAATAATGCCAGGTATATCTTTTATAGTGCAAAAAGCTTTTAATATTCAAAAATGCAGATGTATAGATGTTTTAGCCGGTTGTAGTGGATATATAAATGCTTTTGATATAGCAAGAAAATACATAATAACTGAAGATTGTAATTGTGCTTTAGTAATTGGAGTAGAAAAATTATCTGAATGTATAGATAAAAATGATATAAATATAGTTTCATTACTTGGAGATGGAGCTTCCGCTTCTATCTTAGAGCCTACTAAATCTCAAAAATTATATTATTCAAATATCGAAAGTATTGGACAAATAGGTGATATCTTAACATATGAAATTCCAGAAAAAATATATATGGATGGAAAACAAGTATATAGATTTGGTATAACTAAACCAATAGAAAATATCAACGAATTATTACGAAAAAGTAATTTAACACTAAAAGATATCAAATATATAGTACCACATCAATCAAATTTAAAAATGCTAAAACGAATTTGTAAAGAATTAAATATAGAAAAGCAAAAAATGTATATAAACATACAAAATGTAGGTAACACATTTTGTGCAAGTATACCAATAGCACTAACAGAAATGTTTGAAAAAGATTTATTAAAATCAGGAGACAAGATTATATTAATAGGATATGGAGGAGGAGTTAATTTAGGAAGTATTCTATTAGAAATATAGTTATATATTTACGAAAGGAAGATAAAAATGAAATTAGGTTTTGTATTTCCAGGACAAGGTTCGCAATTTGTTGGAATGGGAAAAGATTATTACGAAAAATATGAATGTGTACGTAAGGTATATAATAAAGCAAGTCAAATATTAGGATTTGATATAGCAAAATTAAGTTTTGAAGGACCAGAAGAAGAATTAAATCAAACAAAAAATACTCAATTAGCTATATTAGTAATGAGTCTTGCAATATCAGAATTATTAAAACAAAATAATATAGAAGCTAATATATCTGCAGGATTAAGCTTAGGAGAATATTCAGCATTAATATACAGTAATATAATAAGTTTTGAAGATGGTATAAAGATAGTACAAAAAAGAGGAACTTATATGCAAGAATATTTACCTCAAGGTAATTGGAGTATGGCTGCAATTTTAGGATTAGATGATAATACAATAGAAGAAGTATGTAAAAAAGTAACATCAGGATTTGTAGTACCAGCTAATTATAATTGTCAAGGTCAAGTTGCAATTTCTGGTGAAAAGCAAGCTGTAGAAGAAGCAATGGATCTTTTAAAACAAGCAGGAGCAAAAAGAGCAATAGAATTAAAAACAAGTGGACCATTCCATACAGAAAAATTACAAGAAGCATCAAAAAAATTATATGAAGCATTACAAGAAATACAAATAAATAAAATATCAGATAAAAAAGTAATAAAAAATATAGATGCAATTGAATATACAGATGCAGACAATATAAAACAAATATTAGCAAATCATGTAATAAATCCTGTAAAATTTAAAGAATCAATCGAAAATATGATATCACAAGGTGTAGATACAATAATAGAAATAGGACCAGGAAAAGTATTGTCAGGATTTGTAAAAAAGACAAATAAAGAAATAAAAATATATAACACAAATAATATAGAAGCATTTGAACAAATACTTGATGATAATCTAAAAAAGTAAAATTCACATAAAGAAGAAAGGATGAATAATATGGAAAACACTACAAAAGTAGCTCTTATAACAGGTGCTACAAGAGGAATTGGTAAGCAAATAGCATTAGAGCTTGCTGAAAACGGATATAATATATCTTTAAATTATAGAACTCTATCTGATGAAGTAAATAATTTAAAATCAGAAATTGAATCTAAAGGAGTTAAATGTTTATTAGTAAATGGAGATGTTTCAGATTTTGAATCTTGCGAAAATATGGCTAAAGAGACAGTTCAAAGTTTAGGGCAAATAGATGTTCTTGTCAACAATGCAGGTATTACAAAAGATGGATTACTTATGAGAATGAAAAAAGAAGACTTTACTAAAGTAATTGATATTAATTTAGTAGGTACATTTAATATGACTCGTAATGTAATTCCATTTATGATAAAGAAAAGATCTGGAAGAATTATAAATGTATCTTCTGTAGTTGGAATAACAGGAAATGCTGGTCAAACTAATTATTCCGCTTCTAAAGCTGGAGTAATTGGATTTACAAAAAGTTTAGCAAAAGAAGTTGCTAGTAGAAACATTTTAGTAAATGCAATAGCACCTGGTTTTATTGCTACAGATATGACAAGTGTTTTATCAGATGCAGTTAAAGAAAATATAAATTCTCAAATCCCATTAAACAGAATGGGTTCACCTAAAGAAATAGCAAAAGTTGTTAAGTTCTTAGCATCTGAAGATAGTTCTTATATAACAGGTCAAGTTATAAATATAGACGGTGGAATGGTTATGTAAGTTTATTCCGTGTAAAAATAAGTAGATTAAGTAGAAAGGATGAATAAATTGGAAAGAAGAGTTGTTGTAACAGGTATGGGTGCTGTAACACCTATAGGAAATAGTGTAGAAGATTTTTGGAAAGGTATTAAAGAAGGTAAATGTGGTATTGATACTATCACTAGATTTGATGTTTCAGATTACAAAGTTAAATTAGCTGCTGAAGTTAAAGACTTGAACATTGAAGATTATATGGATAGAAGATCAGCTAAAAGATTAGATAGATATTCTCAACTAGCTATGATTGCTGCTAAAGAAGCTATGCAAGATAGTGGTATATCAGCTGATAATACTGATATGACTAGAATGGCTTGTATTGTAGGATCAGGAATTGGTGGTCTTGGAACAATTGAAGAGCAAACTAAAGTACTTATTAATAAAGGTCATGATAGAATATCACCTATGTATATTCCTATGTCTATATCTAATATGGCTTCTGGAAATATTGCTATAGAATACGGAATTAAAGGTGAATCTTTTGCACTTGTAACTGCTTGTGCAACTGGTACACATTGTATTGGAGAAAGTTATAGATTAATTAAACATGGTTATCAAGATGTTGCATTAACAGGTGGATCTGAAGGCTCTATCACAGAAACAGCTATTTCTGGATTCACAAATATTAAAGCATTATCTCAAAGTCAAGATAAAAATAGAGCAAGTATTCCTTTTGATAAAGAAAGAAGTGGATTTGTTATGGGTGAAGGTGCTGGTATTTTAATTCTTGAAGAATTGGAGCATGCTAAAGCAAGAGGAGCTAAAATTTATGGAGAAGTTGTTGGATTTGGTTCAAGTTCAGATGCTTACCATATAACATCACCTGCACCAGGAGGAGAAGGTGGAGCTCGTGCTATGGTTTCTGCTATAAAAGATGCAGGAATTAAACCAGAAGATATCGATTATATAAATGCACATGGTACATCTACTCATCTTAACGATTCTTTTGAAACATCTGCAATAAAAACAGCATTAGGAGCTGCTGCAAAAACTGTAATGGTAAGCTCTACAAAAGGAAACACAGGACATTTATTAGGTGCAGCTGGAGCTGTTGAAGCAATTGCTTGTATAAAAGCTATTGAAGACAAATTTGTTCCTCCTACTATTAATTATAAAGTTCCTGACGAAGAATGTGATTTAGACATTGTACCAAATGAAGGAAGAAGTAAAGAATTAAAATATACTATGTCAAATTCATTAGGATTTGGTGGACATAACAGTACAGTTATTATAAAAAAATATGAAGATTAAAAATAAGGCTTTCTCATAGAGGGAAAGCCACATATTAAAATATATTTTAAATATCTATTAAAGATTATTTTGAAAGGATGGTTTTATATGGATTATAATGAAATTAAAAAAGTTATAAAAGATATGGAAGAATGCTCATTGGAGGAACTTGATATTGAGTTCACTGATGGAACAAAAATAAAAATGAAAAAACATTGTGAGCCAAAAGGTGCACCAATGATGCCTCCTATGGGATTTATGGGACAAATGCCTGTTATGGGGCAACCTGTAATAAATAATAATATACCTGAATTAAAAAAGACAGATTTATCCGCTTCTGCTAAAGAAGAAGAAAACTATAAACTAGTTAAATCTCCTATGGTTGGTACTTTTTATAGCAAACCATCACCAAAAGCTGAACCACTAGTAAAAGTTGGTGATAAAGTAAAAAAAGGTGATGTTCTATGTATTGTAGAAGCTATGAAACTTATGAATGAAGTTGAAAGCGAATTTGACGGAGAAGTTGTTGAAATTTGTTGTAAAGATGAAGAAATGGTAGAATATGGTCAAGTTTTAATAAAAATAAAATAATTGTCGAAATAAAAAGCAAAAAAATAATAGAGAACACTTGTTTTCTACTGGATTTATGATATAATTCATCTGGAGGAAACAAATAAAAAAGCAGATGTGTGTGTTACCTTTAATCTGAGATTTATCTCAAGATTGGAGGTGATGTTTATGATAGATTACATATTATTCTTATTTATAGGATTTTTATTTTCTATTACATTAAACATAACCTTTATTAGTATTATACTTGTTATATTAGCTAATAAAGAAAAATAAATTAAAAACACCACATTATGCTTTGACCGGCTTTGTGGTGTTTATCTACTATAGGTAACACACATTTCTGTGTATTTGTTTCCTTCTTTGTTTTATTATATATTTATTTTTTTGTTTTGTCAATTATATATTTAAAGGAGTGTATAAAATGTTAGATGTTAATCAAATAATGGAAATTATTCCACAAAGAGCACCTTTTTTAATGATTGATAGAGTTGAAGAAGTTGTTCCTGGTCAAAGCTGTGTAGCATATAAAAATGTATGTATTAACGAATGGTATTTTCAAGGACATTTTCCAGGAATGCCTATTATGCCAGGTGTATTAATTACAGAAGCTTTAGCTCAAACCGGAGCTGTTGCAGTATTATCTCTTGAAGAAAATAAAGGTAAAAATGCTTTATTTGGAGGAATTGATAAACTTCGTTTTAAAAAGCAAGTTGTTCCTGGAGATGTGCTAAAATTAGAAGTTAAAATAATAAAAAGTAAAGGACCTATTGGAGTTGGTGAAGCTATTGCTACTGTTGATGGTAAAGTAGCTGTTAAAGGTGAAATAACTTTTGCTTTAGTATAATTATAAAATTATATAAATTACGAAAGGAGTAGTAAAATGTTAAAAAAAGTATTAGTAGCTAATCGTGGTGAAATTGCGGTAAGAATTATAAGAGCATGTAGAGAAATGGGAATACGAACAGTTGCAGTATATTCTGAAGCAGATAAAGATTCTTTACATCGTAAGTTAGCAGATGAATCTGTATGCATTGGACCAGCAAGATCTGGACTTAGTTATTTAAATGTAAAAAACTTAATTGAAGCAGCTTGTCAAACTGGTGCTGATAGTATTCATCCTGGATACGGTTTTTTATCTGAAAGTAGCTCTTTTGCTAAAATGTGTAACGAAATTGGTATTAAATTTATTGGTCCATCAAGTGAAATTATTGAACTTATGGGAAATAAGTCTAAAGCTAAAGCTACAATGAAAAAGGCAGGAGTTCCTGTTGTTCCAGGTTCAGATGGATTAGTTAATAGTCTTGAAGAAGCTAAAAAAATCAGCAAAAAAATTAAATATCCTGTAATAATAAAAGCATCTGCTGGTGGTGGCGGAAAAGGTATTCGTATAGCTTATTCTGAAGAAGAGCTTATAAAAGCATACGATATAGTAAAACAAGAAGCTAAAATTTCATTTAATGATGATAGTATATACATAGAAAAATTTGTAGAAAATCCAAGACATGTAGAAGTACAAATTTTAGCAGATGAACACGGTAATGTGGTTCATTTAGGTGAAAGAGATTGTTCAATACAAAGAAGAAATCAAAAGGTTCTTGAAGAAACTCCATCAATGATTTTAAATGATAAAACAAGAAAGAAAATGTTTGATGTTACAGTAAAAGCTGTAAAGGAAATTGGATATTCAAGTGCAGGTACTATTGAATACTTAGTTGATAAAAATCTAGATTTCTATTTCATGGAGATGAATACAAGAGTACAAGTAGAGCATCCAATAACAGAAGCTGTATCTGGTGTGGATATTGTAAAAGAGCAACTAAGAATAGCAGCAGGAGAAACATTATCTATATCTCAAAAAGATATACATTTTACAGGACACAGTATGGAATGTAGAATAAATGCAGAAGATCCTGAAAAGAACTTTATGCCATGTCCAGGACTTATAACCGGATTACTTATACCAGGAGGAAATGGTATAAGAGTTGATACAGCTGTATATGCAGGCTACAGAGTACCTCAAACATATGATTCAATGATAGGGAAATTAATAGTACACGGAAAAGATAGAGCAGAAGCAATAGCTAAAATGAAAAGTGCACTAGGTGAGTTTATAGTAGAAGGAATAAATACGAATACAGATTTCCTATACAAAATATTAGATAATGAAAACTTTAAAACAAATAACTATGATACCTCATTCATCAAACGCGAATTTGGTGACGGATTTAAAAAATAAAGTCCACATAAGATATAAAATTTTATATAAGGAAGTATAATAATTATGGTAATAGATAAAATTAAAAAATTTAATGATACAGATAAGTCGAATAGTGAAAAAAATGAAAAAGCTTCTGAAATGCTTATTGGAAAATGGGTAAAATGTGATTCTTGTAAAGAAATATTATATAAAGAAGATGTTCATAAAAATTATAGTGTATGTCCTAATTGTGGTAAGCATTTTAGAATTTCTGCCAGAAGAAGATTAGAGCAAATTGTTGATGAAAATACATTTGAAGAAATGGATTCTAATTTACAAACTACAGATCCGCTTCAATTTGAAGGATATACAAAAAAAATTGCTTTATTACAAGAAAAAACAAAGATAAATGAAGCTGTTAAAACTGGAATTGGGAAAATTAATGGTGAACAAGCGGTAATTGCTATAATGGATGGAAATTTTTTAATGGGAAGTATGGGCTGTGTTGTTGGTGAAAAAATAACAAGAGCTATCGAAACTGCTATTGAAAAAAGATTACCACTTATTATGTTTTGTGTATCTGGTGGAGCTAGAATGCAAGAAGGTATAATTTCACTAATGCAAATGGCAAAAACTTCATCTGCACTTGCTAAGCTTGATGATGCTGGTTTATTATATATAAGTGTTTTAACAGACCCAACTACAGGTGGAGTTACTGCAAGTTTTGCAATGTTAGGAGATATCATTCTTGCAGAGCCTGATGCATTAATAGGTTTTGCTGGTCCTAGAGTTATAGAGCAAACTTTAAAGCAAAAACTACCAGAAGGTTTTCAACGTTCAGAATTTTTACTTGAGCATGGTTTTATAGATAAAATTGTTACTCGTAAAGACATGAAAGATACATTATCTCAAATATTAAAATTGCATAAAGGAGGTAATAATAATGACTAAGAATAAATTGACACCATGGGAGAGAGTAGCCCTTGCTCGTAAAGCAGATAGACCTAAAGCATTAGATTATATCAATTTAATTTTTACAGACTTTATGGAATTACATGGAGATAGACTATTTGCAGATGATAAATCTATAATAGGGGGAATAGGACTACTAAATGAAATTCCAGTTACAGTAATTGGACAACAAAAAGGTAAAACTACATCTGAAAATATTGAACGTAATTTTGGAATGACAAACCCAGAAGGATATAGAAAAGCATTAAGACTAATGAAACAAGCTGAAAAATTTAATAGACCAATAATTACATTTATAGATACTCCAGGAGCATATCCTGGAATAGGAGCTGAAGAAAGAGGTCAAGGTGAAGCTATAGCTAAAAACTTATTAGAAATGTCTAGATTACAAGTTCCAGTAATTTGTGTTGTTATTGGTGAAGGTTCAAGTGGTGGAGCTCTTGCAATTGGAGTCGGAAATAAAATAATAATGCTAGAAAACGCTGTATACTCAATATTATCGCCAGAAGGATTTGCAAGTATTTTATATAAAGATGCATCAAAAGCACCTGAAGCAGCAGAAAAGATGAAAATTACCGCTTCTGACTTAAAGAAAATGAATATAATAGATACAATAATATCAGAGCCAGAAGGTGGAGCTCAAAATGATTTAACTTATGTTGCAAATCAAATAAAAGAAGCTTTAATAAAGGACCTAGAGACACTAAATAAAATGTCAAAAGAAGAGCTTCAAAATGACAGATATAATAAATTCAGAAAAATTGGTAATTTAAATTAAATATGTTATTTATACAATTGAAAAGTACTTCAATTGTTAATATAAATTTTTACAGGAGGAAAATAAAATGATTTTAAAAGACAAAAAAATATTAATTATGGGAATTAGAAACAAATGGAGTATAGCATATGGTGCTGCTCAATCAGCTTATGAACAAGGAGCAAAATTAATTTTCACATTTATGGGAGAAGAAAATAGAGCTAAAATAGAAGAATTAATATCTGAATTTGAAGGTTCAAAAGCATATGAATTAGATGCTTCAAATGATGATGCAGTAAAAACTTTATTTGAAGAATTACATACAGAATATGGACAAATTGATGGAATATTACACTGTATAGCTCATGCTTTTACAGATGATTTAAAAAATGACTTTATAAATACAAGTAAAGAGGGATTTGCTCATGCAAATGATGTAAGTGCATACACAATTGTTTCTGTAACAAGATTTGCAAAAGAAACAGGACTAATTGGTGAAGGTGGAAGTGTTGTTGCATTAACATATCATGGTTCAACAAAAGTATTACCAGGATACAATGTAATGGGAGTTGCCAAAGCAGCACTAGAAGCAAGTATAAGATATTTAGCAGATAATATCGGACCTATGGGAATTCGTATAAATGCAGTATCAGCTGGACCAATAAAAACTCTTTCAGCAAGAGGAATTAAAGATTTCAGCACAATTCAAGATGTAATGGGAGAAAAAGCACCATTAAGAAGAAATGTAACAGCTCACGAAGTAGGAGACGCAGTATCATTCCTATTCAGCAATATGTCAAGCGCAATAACAGGACAAATAGTATATGCAGATGCTGGATATTCTATAATGGGAATCTAATTAACAACAAAATAAAAAAGAATAAGCAATTATTGTGCTTATTCTTTTTTTGCACCAATAAAAGGAAACGGTCCTGCAAAAATTCGGCTCGGGAGTGTCAATGGGGACGGTTCTGCTAAAATATTATTTTAAATTTTTCATTAACATATTTCTTTAAGGTCTACTCCTAAGCTGAATTTGACAAGGCAAAAAAGTTGTCAAAAAGAACCGTCCCCATTGACAACCCATTAACAAAAGATGTGTCAAGCAGGACCGTCCCCTTTTTGAGTCCCCTATTTGAACAAAATTTTCATAAATATTTTATGCTTTTTTCTTGATTACATATGTCAAGTTTGGTAGAATATTTTTGGTACTTGCAATATTTCGTAAAAAAATGTATAATGTACTGCAAATATGTAAATTTAGGAGAACTTTATGAATAAGACTAAGAGAAAAATATTTGAGACATCTATGAAGCTTTTTGCAGAAAAAGGTTATGATGCTACTAGCATTGAAGAAATTACTTCTATTGTTGGTGTAGCTAAAGGAACTTTATATTATCATTTTTCTAGTAAAGAAGAAATATTTCACTTTTTAGTAGATGAAGGTATGAAGCTTTTGCAAAATAGTATTTCTATTAAAACAGCTCAAAAAACAAATAGTATAGATAAATTAAAATCAATTGTTTTAATACAACTAAAGGTTTTATATAAATATGAAGATTTTATGACAATAATTTTTAGTCAATTATGGGGAAATGAACCTAGAAATATTGAATGTAAAAAATATGTTGTTCAATATTTAAAGATAATTGAAGAAATCATTCAAGATGGTATAAATAAAGGCGAAATTATAGAAGCTGACTCAGAAACTATTGCATCAGAAATATTCAGTACAACATGTATTAGTTTAATATATAGAATAAAAAAGGATACCAAAATAAGTATTAATGATTTATACAGGGAACTAGAGCACATATTATTTAATGGATTAATAAAATAAAAGGAGATTATATGCAAACATTAGAAAAAGAAGTAGAGAATACTACTGTTAGAAGAAGAAGGTCTGATAAAAATTCAGAAAATAAATCTGAAAGAAAAAAGGGTAAAGGAAAAATTGTATTAAAAACAATGTTAGGCATTATCATTACTGGAATGTTAATTGGATTATTCTTATTATATGGTCCTATTACTAAATTTAGAGAATGGTATATAACATCTGCAATGACAACAATGACTCATCAATATTTGGCTACCTGGTTTTATAGTGATGCAACAATTAATGATGTATTAAGCAAAAATACAGTCGTAGAAGTCGATGGAATAACAGATACAAATCAAATTAATACTGATGATAAATCTAAAGAAGAAGCAGATTTAAGTAATTTAAATGAATATGAAAGAGCTGTTTTAGAAAAAGATAAAAATCATCCTGAATATAAATTAATTAATATTGAAGGTAAAGGATATTCTGGATATTTAGCAGTTATATATGATGCATCTAAAATTCATACATTAGTAAGTTCTAACTTAGGCAAAACAGGACAATATGTAACAACAATGGCTGAAAATAATAAAGCTGTACTTGCAATAAATGGTGGTGGATTTGAAGATGAAAATCACAACAGTGCAGGAGGAGTACCTTTAGGTATTACAATTAGTAAAGGTAAAATACTAACAAAATCGTCTTATAGTGGACCTGGAGGACTTATTGGATTTGACGAAGATGATAAATTAGTTTTAGGTAAAGTTTCTGTAGCTCAAGCACAAAAAATGAATATACGAGATGCTGTAACTTGTGGACCATTTTTAATTATAAATGGGCAATCTTCAGAAGTATTAGGAAATGGGGGCTGGGGAACAGCACCAAGAACTGCAATTGGCCAAAGAAAAGATGGTATAGTTTTAATGCTTGTAGTTGATGGAAGAAAAGTTGGGATGCCAGGTGCAGATATGGATGACTTAATTGAAATAATGGAAAGATATGGGGCATATAATGCAGCAGCCTTAGATGGTGGAACATCTACTGTTATGGTTGAAAATTATAAAATTATAAACGATCCTGTTAATGGTTCAGGCGCCCATAAAACAAGACCTATTGCTACTGGTTTTGGTCTTATATTGGAATAAAAAGTAAGTTTAGAGAGGTTGATAATGAGAAGTTTAGAAAAAGAAAAAGTGCAAGTACATAAAAATCAAATATTAAATGAGGAAGAATTTTTTGAAGGAAAAAATGTAAGAAGAAATAAACGCAAAAAAAATGTATTTATTTCAAATTTTTTCAATTTTTTATTTTACTCTGGAGTATGTGGTTTTATAATAGGATTATTCTTATTATATGGTCCATATAACGGATTTAGAGAATGGTACATAACCACAGCAATGACAACAATGACTCATCAGTATCTAGCTACTTGGTTTTATAGTGACGATGCAATTGCTGAAGTATTAGAAAAAAATAAAATGGTTGAAGTTAATGCAATTACAGACCCATCACTAGTAACTTCTGTAGCTTCTACTGGAAATTATACATATGCAAATGAATATGAAAAAGAAATCTTAACAAGGGATTCTGCACATCCAGATTACAAAATAATTAATATTGAAGGAAAAGGTTACACTGGATATTTGGCAGCTGTATACGATGCATCTAAACTACATACTATGGTAACATCTAATCTAAATAAATCTGGACAATATGTAACTACAATGGCACAAAACAATAAAGCAGTTCTTGCAATAAATGGTGGCTTCTTTGTAGATTTAAAAGAAGACCGTTCAGGAGGAACACCTTTAGGTATTACAATTTCAAATGGAAAAACAATAACAAACAAAGCCTATAACGACGAAGGTGGATTAATTGGATTTAATACAGATAACAAATTAATAATAGGTAAAGTAACACCAGATCAAGCAAAACAATTAAACATAAGAGATGCCGTAACATCAGGTCCATTTTTAATTGTTAATGGTCAATCTTCAAGAGTCATTGGAAATGGAGGCTGGGGAACAGCACCAAGAACAGCAATTGGGCAAAGAAAAGACGGTGTAGTTTTATTATTAGTTATTGATGGAAGAAAAGTTGGAAGAGCCGGAGCTCAAATGAATGATTTAATTGAAATAATGGAAAGATATGGAGCATATAATGCTGCAGCTTTAGATGGTGGAACATCAAGTGTTATGATAGAAAATTACAAAATAATAAATGACCCAATAAACAGTGATGGAGTTCATAAAACAAGACCGGTTGCAACAGCTTGGGGACTTATATTAGATGACAGTAGTTCATCTACATCAAATTCTCAAACTAAAGCAAAAAACAATACAACAAACGGTGGCAGAAAATAAAAATAGGGAGCGTAATGCCCCCTATTTTTATTTTATATTAGCTAAAGGATTACTTTCAACAGCATTTCTTATTTGCGAATTGTCAACATGTGTATATATTTCAGTGGTAGAAATACTTTCGTGTCCTAATAATTCTTGTAATGCCCTAATATCAACATTTCCATATTTATACATAAGAGTTGCAGCTGTATGTCTTAATTTATGTACAGAATATTTATTAGTATCAAGTCCAGCCCTTTTTAGCTCTTGCTTTACAATATATTGGACAGTTCTATTACTAATACGCTCTCGCCTTTCACTTAAAAATAAAGCATCTTTTGAATCATATTTTATATTATCATGTGGTCTAACAGCAAGATATTTATTAACAGCATTCATACATGCTGAATTTAAATAAATAGTACGCTCTTTGTTTCCTTTACCAATAACATTAAGTTTTTGATCATTAAAATTTATATCTTTAATATTAATTCCTACTAATTCAGATAAACGCATACCGCAATTTAAAAACAATGTAATAATAGCGTAATCACGCTCCTTGTTGCGATCATCCATATCATTAACTGCCTCAAGAAGTTTTTTACTATCATCAAGAGTTAAATATTTTGGAATACGCTTATCTAACTTAGGAGTTTCCAAATTTTGAGCTGGATTTTTTTCAATTAAACCAGCTTTATTACATAAATAATTGAAAAATACACGAATACTAGAAACTTTTCTAGCACGAGTCGCTGCTTTACTATTATATGTATTAGTAAGATAAAACAAAAAAGAGTGAATATCATCTAAAGTAATTTTAGAAATAGTTTCTAATGACATATTACGAATACTAATCTGTTTTAAATCTTTTTCATTAGTCATTTTAAAATGATATAAAATGTATTTTAAGAATGTATTTAAATCATAATTATATTCTTTAACAGTATTCTGCGACTTGTTTAAAATAGTAGCAGTATAATCTAAAAAAGAGTTTAAAAATCCTGGGTTATCTTCAATATTAATATAAACGTTTTTCACTATATATCACAATCCTTTTCTTTAGAATTTTTGTTCATTATATCATAAATATTGTATTTTTTATTGTTTTAGGATAAAATAATAAAAAAATAATAAAGAGGTAAATATGATTAAAGAAAATTTGATAAAAGTATTACATGAAATGGAAAATGAAATATTAAAAAGAGATGATTTATTTGAAGTAAGAAAAATGAGTTTATAAAAAAATTAAAAATTTTTAAGGAGAAGTATAATGTATAGAATTTGGTATTAATAGCTTACGAGAATCAAATTTAAGACGTTTTTATTTTGATGACATATATGTATTGCTTAAATTATAATTTTATAAAGTTCATAAAATTCGATTACTGGTACAAAATCAGCTGGAGTAGGGGGAAGAGCCTTATTCCAAAATTATTTTAATAAAAAAGAAAATCGGTAGTAAAATATTTTGTACAATGTTATAAAATTATTTTGTTAAAATTTCTTATGATTTTTATAAATTTATTTACAAATTTTAACTCTGATTTTAGATTTGTAATTATATTTATTAAGTTTGAAAATCAATTTTAAGACATTTTATATTTAAACCTAACAAGTTATTCATTTGTAATTTTAAATATTGTTTTAAATTAGATTTGAGCTTTAGTTTTAAGTTTATACATTATTAGTTTTAGAAATTGATTACATATATAATAAATTTATATATGATTATTTATAATGAATCCTAATTAGTAATCATAAGTTTCTTGTAGCGCTCGTATATACTCACTAACAATCTACTTATTTGACGTCTTAAAATCAAATTTAAGACGCTTTTTTATTTTATATGATAAATTATTCATTTGAGATTATTAACTTATTTAAAATTCATCTATTAAATTAGTCAAAATTTGTACTGATATTGTAACTACTAAAAATGCTCAAAAACACCTAAAATAACGGCTTGCGAGAATCGATTTTAAGGCGGTTTTATTTAAAGGTAATATAACTTGTTGTCTGTAAAATACGGTTATTCTGAGGCTTTGACGATTTTGAGTAATTTTAAGCCATCAGATTTATAAATTTATAGTAATACCAAAATAGCTGAAAAAGCCCTAAAATAGCGACGCACGAGAATCAATTTTAAGCCATTTTTATAAAAAGGTAATATAGTTTGTTGTCAGTAAAATACGGTTATTCTAGGCTTTATGCGGTTTTGGGGCTTTTTAGAAAAAATTCGAGATAGGACTAAAAAATGAATTAAAGATTTTATGGTCCAGCTTTTTTAAAAAAGACACGCAAAAAAATGAGCAAGGATAAATTATAAGAAAAAGTCTGAAAAGTGGCTTAAATAGAAAGCTCGTGAGAATTAAGTATAAGAACTAAAAATAATAGAATAATATAAATTACTGAATAAAAAATACTAAACAGCTATAAGGCTCAAATAAGCATGAAAACTGGTGGGAGGGGTCTTATTGGTGTTTCAGGATAATTATTCCTGCTCCTATTTGCACAAAACTTTGATAATCCGATCAGTTTTTGACTATCAACACCAGTAATTTCAATGGGTCAACCCATATCCAAAAATTTAATTCAAAAAAGTTATCAACATTTTATTAAATTCAAAAAGTCAACTTAAATTTCCGATATATAGTTATTGAAATAATATCTAACTTTAAAAACTAATATTATTTAGTTTTATTTGTCGACCTCTAAAAAATAAGGAGGTAAGAATGAAAAGAAAAAAACTAGACTATGAAAAATTACGAAGAAAATTTCCATCAATGAACAAAATCAGTAGTAGATTAGCATCATTTTTAGAATATGGAGAATATTTAACATATACGAATGAAGAAATAAGAAATATGTTTTTGAGTCTTTTAAAGACATTTAATAAAGATTGTATAGATTTAAAACTAAGATATGATTTATTAAAATTAGAAAATGATAAATTTGAAGATACCTTAATCCAATATGAAAATATAAACGAATTGGATGATGAAGAGGTATCTTCTTTTGTTCGTACAAAAGACTTCGTAGATTATATTGGTTATTCTCAAAAACAAAAGCAACTTATTTTTAACTTATTAAAAAAATCTGAACAAAACCTAAACGAACTTATATCAGAGATTTTACTATCATCAGAAGTAAGAGAAGCATTAAAAAATGATCTTATTGATTCAATAAATGTATCTAATAGAAGTTGGTTAAATTCGTTAAATAGTGAATATGGTAATACGCTAGAAAATATTTTAATAAAATTTGAAAATGATAGGACTTTAAAAAGAATTGAATTGTGGAAAAAAATAATAAATTCATTTATATCTAATTTATATGACTTAGAAGATAAAAATTATTATTATGTAATAAAGTATAGTTATATAGATAATTTAGAAACAAAATTTATTTTAGAGAGATTAAATTTATCACTTCAAGAATTAAAAGAGGTCAAAAGAGAACTAAGATATAAAATTTATCAAAAAGCATTAGAGATTAAATTGTTTAAGGAGGTGGTAAATATTGAGCAATGCAAAAGTAATTTCTATAGCTAATCAAAAAGGTGGGGTTGGCAAAACAAGACTAAGTAGTCCGAAAATAAAAACTACTAAAAAAAATGCGAAAGAAAGTCAAAAAATTATAAATAAAAATATAAAAGCTACTCAAAAAATAACTCAGATAAGCAAAAAAGTAGCTAATACTACTGCAAAAACTATAAAAAACACATTACGAGCAACTATAAAAACAACAAAAACAATAATTGCAGGTGCGAAAGCTTTAACTTCAGTAATTATTGCTGGAGGTTGGATCGCAATTGTTATAACATTAGTTATAGTGATTATTGCAGGATTTATTGCCTCAATTTACAATAGTAATGGAGATAATAATTATGATACTTCACAAATTCCTAATAGTGAAATTGTACTAGTTGCCAAAGCACAAATAGGTAATGAGGGTGGCGACAAATTCTGGTCTTGGTATGGTTTTAAAGAACATGTTGCTTGGTGTGCTTGTTTTGTTAGTTGGTGTGGAGATCAATGTGGCTATATTAATAATGGAATACTTCCAAAGTTTTCAGCTTGTGTTGATGGAATTAATTGGTTTAAAGAAAAAAATGAATGGCATGATAGAGGAGATTCTTATTATCCTATTGTTGGAGATATTATATTTTTTGACTGGAAAGATGAAGCTGGTAATCAAGATGGTACAAGTGATCATGTTGGAATTGTTACAAGAACAGATATAGAAAATAGAAATATATATACAATAGAGGGGAATACAAGCAATAAATGTGCTGAAAGAATGTACTCTTTTGATGATGTTCAAGTGATGGGATATGGAAGTCCAAAATACGAATAGTATTAAAATATACATCTTTAATGGTGTATATTTTTTTGTTTTATGTGCGAACAACTGTTTACAAGTAAAAAGCATTGTGATATAATACAGAAAATAAAAAGAAGGAGGAGCAAAATGCAAAACGTTTATATTGCAATAGATTTAAAAAGTTTTTATGCCTCTGTTGAATGCGTGGAGAGAGGACTAGATCCACTTAAAACTAATTTAGTAGTTGCAGATAGTAGTAGAACCGAAAAAACAATATGTCTTGCTGTTAGTCCTTCATTAAAATCTTATGGAATACCAGGGAGAGCTAGACTATTTGAAGTAGTGCAAAAAGCTAGAGAAATAAATACCGAAAGACGCTACAAAGCTCATATAAAAGAGTTTAGAGAAAAATCTTATAATGATGATGTTTTAAAAACTAATAAAAATTATGAATTGGATTACATTATAGCTCCACCACAAATGAAAAAGTACATGAAATATAGTACAGAAATCTATAATATCTATTTAAAATATTTTTCGGCAGATGATATTTTTGTATATTCAATTGATGAAGTTTTTATAGATGTTACACATTATTTAAATACCTACAATGTAAAAGCAAATATCTTGGCAACAAATGTAATTCATGAAGTATATGAAACAACAGGAATAACAGCAACTTGTGGTATAGGAACTAATTTATATTTAGCAAAGGTTGCAATGGATGTAGTTGCAAAACATATAATGCCTAATGAAAAAGGAGTAAGAATTGCTTGGTTAAATGAAGAAAAATATAAGAGGATATTATGGGAGCATAGGCCTATTACAGACTTTTGGAGAGTTGGAAAAGGAATAGCAAAAAAACTTGAACAAAATAATATATTTACTATGGGGGATGTAGCAAAATGTTCATTAATAGATGAAGAAAAATTGTATAAATTATTTGGAATAAATGCAGAATTACTAATTGATCATTCGTGGGGGTATGAACCTTGTACTATTGAAAGTATAAAAGCTTACACACCAGCAACAAATAGCTTAAGTTCAGGACAGGTACTACATTGTCCTTATGATTATATAAAAACTAAACTTATAGTAAAAGAAATGGCTGAAACCTTATCCTTAGATTTAGTTGAAAAGGGCTTAGAAACCAATCAAATTGTTCTTACAATAGGATATGATATAGATAACCTAAAAAATAGTTCTATTGCTTATACTGGAAAAATAACTAAAGATAGATATGGAAGAAGTGTACCTGAACATGCACATGGAACGATAAATTTAGACCATTATAATTCTTCAACAAGAATTATTGAAAAAGCTATAATGGATTTATTTGATAGAATAGTTAATAAAAATTTATTATGCAGAAGGATCAATATATCAGTTAATAATCTAATATCAGAAGAAAAAGCTAAAGAATATAAACAAGTAGAACAATTAGATTTATTTACAGATTATACCGAAATTAGAAAAAAAGAAGAAAAAGAAAATAAAGAACATAATTTGCAAAAATCAATATTAAGCATTAAGCAAAAATATGGAAAAAATGCTATTTTAAAAGGAATGAATTTTGAAGATGGAGCAACAGCTATTGATAGAAATTCACAAGTAGGAGGTCATAAAGAATAATGGAAAAGTATGAGGATATTATAAACTTGTCTAGACCTGTTTCCAACAGACCAAAAATGAGTTTAGAACAAAGATCAGCCCAATTTGCACCATTTGCTGCATTGACTGGATATGAGGGACAGGTTAAAGAAACTGCAAGAATTACAGAGAATAAAATTGAAATTGACGAAGAATTAAAAATGATTTTAGATTTAAAAATACAAATATTACTAGATAGAATTAAAGAAAAACCTTTAATAAAAATAACATATTTTGTACCAGATGAAAAGAAAGATGGTGGAAAATATGTAAATATAGAAAAGAATGTAATAAAGATTGATCAATATAACAATACAATAATTTTAAGTGGAAATATCAGCATTCCAATGAACGAAATTATTGATATAAGAGGGGATATAGTTAAAAATATAGATAATATTTATAATTTTGAATAAAAATATTATAATAAAGGAAATATACAATGTTAGCATATTTTATAAAAAATAATGTAAATACATTTAAAATATGCTATACTAAAATGAATATGGAAGTGATAAAAAATGGATTTACAATTTGTAGATAATTATATAAACAAAAAGTTAGAAGAAAATGAAAATTATATAAGATATACATTTTATGAATTAAGAATTAAAAATAATTTATCAGAGGAAGAAGTTGATAAATTTCTTGCTTTAAATAAAACATATCTTGAAAAGAAGGGCTTTAATATATATTTTACAGGAGCAAGATTTTTTTACGAAAATGCAAACAGAATAGTACAGCCAAATGAATTAATGATAGCAATAAAAGAAGATAAGGAGTAAAAATAAGATGGAAGAAAAATTAAAAAAACAAAGTATAAATAGATTAGACATTCCAGACAGAGCAATTAAAATATTAGAAAACAACGGAATAACAATGCTAGGAAATTTAATTGATAATTCAAAATCAGACTTAAAAAAATGGGGCTTAGAACAATTTGAGATAAACAAAATAAATATAGAATTGCAACTGATCGGATCAAATTTAAAAGGTAGTTTATGAGGGAAAAGATAAATACAAATAGTAATTTGAAAGTGAGGTAAATATTATGATATTATAAATGCTTTTAATAAAACAGACACAATTATATGGAAACAATCTAATAATATATGGGCTGGAGATATTGTTTACTTATATGTAGCTGCACCTATTTCAGCAATCCTTTATAAATGTGAAGTTTTAGAAACAGATATACCTTATGAATATAAAGATAAAAATGTTGCAATGAAAAAAGTAATGAAAATAAAGTTATTAAAAAGGTATAAGCAAGATGAATTTACTTTTGAAAAATTAAACAAGTATGGAATTAAGTGGGTTAGAGAACCTAGAGGTCTTACAGATATATTAAGTAAGGACTTAAACCTATAAGTAGTAAGGAAATGATAATAAAATGAATGATATATGGAATCCTTGGCATGGCTGCAAAAAGTATAGCGAGGGTTGTGAAAATTGCTATATGTATTATTTAGATAGCCAAAGAGATAAAGATGGAAGCGATATTTATAAAGTAAAAACTAACTTTAATTTGCCACTTAAAAAAAGTCGAAATGGAGAATATAAAATACCAAGTGGATCAGTTTTAAGAGTTTGTATGACAAGTGATTTCTTTTTGACCGAAGCAGATGAGTGGAGAAAAGAAGTATGGGAAATGATTAAACTTCGTCCTGATATTACTTTTTGGCTACAAACCAAAAGAGCTGAAAGAGTATTAGATAATTTGCCTAGTTGGTGGGGAGATGGATTAGAAAATGTAATAATGGTATTTACAACAGAAAATCAAAAAAGAGCAGATGAGAGATTACCAATTCTATTAGATTTACCTTTCAAACATAAAGGAATAATGTGTGCTCCAATGATTTCAGAAATAACATTAGACCAATATTTAAGTACAGGAAAATTTGAAATTGTATTAGTTGATGGTGAAAACTACGAAGGAAATAGACCTTTATATTTTGATTGGGTAAAGAAAATATATGATGAATGTGTAAAGTATAATATAAAGTTTGATTTTTGTGGTACTGGAAATGTTTTTATAAAAGATGGAAAAACATATAACATTCCAAAAGCATACCAAAGAGTTATGGCTTTAAAATCAGAACTACAAAATCCTTTAATCTATAAAGAAAAAGATATAAAAATTCAGCCAAGATGTAAAACTTGCAAAAGAAGATTTAGTTGTAATGGTTGCAAGTGGTGTAGAAAATGTAATTGGAAGTAGGAAAAATTATGAATTTTGAAATTGATAAAAAACAAATTGAAATATTTTATAACGAAACAGAAAACAAGAAAATTCCTGTGATAATACTTAATACTTTTAGTGGAGAGGGTAATAAGGTTTGGGAAGAATGTAAAAAATTAAATGCAAAAGATTTTATTTTAGTAGCTATTTCAAAGATGAGTTGGAGCAATGATATGACCCCTTGGGAATGTCCACCTTTATATAAAGGAGATAGTTATTGCAAAGGATATGCAGATGAATATTTAAAGCTAATAGAAGATGAGATTATACCAAAAGTAGAAGGTTTTATTACAAATGAACTTCAAAAAGAAATAGAATATTGGGTTTTAGCAGGGTATTCTTTAGGTGGGTTATTTGCTCTATATTCAGGCTATAAAACAGATATATTCAAAAGAATTGTATCAGCTTCAGGTTCTATGTGGTATCCTAATTTTGAAAAATATGTTAAGGAAAATGAAATAAGTAAAAATATAGATAAAATATATTTTTCACTTGGAAATAAAGAAAAAAATTCTAAAATAGAAATATTGCAAACAGTAGAAGATAAAACAAGAGAAATTCAAGAATTTTTAAGTAAAAATATTGAAACATTATACGAAGAAAATGAAGGAAATCACTTTAAAGATGGAGTCTTAAGAATGGCAAAAGGAATTAAATGGATTTTAGAATAAATGGAGCTTTAATATGGTAAGAAAAAGAGTTTATAAAGGTCATAGCCTAGTAGAAAATGTAGATGATTACACAGTATTAGATATAGAAACAACAAGTTTGGATTCCTATTATGGAGAAATACTTGAAATAAGTGCAATAAAAGTAAGAAATAAAAAAGAGATAGAATATTTTTCAGAATTAATAAAAATAAATAATGAAGTAGGCTACTTTACAACAAGATTAACAGGCATTACAAACGAAATGATAGAACAAGAAGGAAAAGATTTAGTATATGTTTTGTATGAATTTAAGAAATTTTTAGGAAATGACATTATTATTGGTCATAATGTTAATTTTGATATTGATTTTATTTATGATAGTATGGTAGATAATTTAGGAGAATATTTATCAAATGACTATATTGATACATTAAGAATATCAAGAAAATTATTACCAGAATTAAAACATCATAAACTAGATAATTTAATAGATTATTTTAATTTAGCTAAAAGAAATGAACATAGGGCATTGAACGATTGTGTATTAACAAATCAAGTTTATATAAATTTAGTAAATTTTTTAAAGTAACTATCTCGATAAATTACAATTTATTGATGAGATTAGTTTGGAATATAACTAATCTTTTTACTATTCATATACTTCTTAAAAAATAATCGTGAAATTGTGGTATAATTATATAAGAGAGAGCTTAGATTTATTTTTTAGAATGGAGTGGCAGGTGATAAATATTGTGAAAAAAATCTATATAATAACAGGAGCAAATGGTTTTTTAGGTAATAACATTATAAGAAAGTTAGAACAAGATGCTGATAATGAAATTAGGGCTTTTGTATTAAAAGGCGATTCTATTAAATCACTTGAAGGATTAAAATGTAAAATCTACTATGGTGATGTAACTAAAAAAGAAACTTTATCATTAATTTTTGAAAATACTGATGGAAAAGAAGTTTTTGTAATTCATTGTGCTGCAGTAGTATATATAAAATCAAAATACAATCCACTTGTTTATAATGTTAATGTTAATGGAACTAAAAATATAGTAGATAAGGTAATAGAGTCAAAAGCAAAACTTATCTATATTAGTAGTGTGCATGCAATCCCAGAGCCACCTAACAATGAATTAATAACAGAAATAACTAATTTTAACCCTGATAATGTTGAGGGATTATATGCAAAAACAAAAGCAGAAGCTGCGAAGTATGTAATTGATGCAGTAAAGGGGAAAAATTTGAATGCTTGTATAATTCATCCATCTGGTATTATAGGTCCAAATGATTTTGGCAATAGCCACTTAACACAATTAATAAAAGAAGTTGCAAATGGCAAATTATTTGCTTGTGTAAAAGGGGGATATGATTTTGTTGATGTAAGAGATGTAGCAGATGGTGTTATTAGTGCTTGTAAAAATGGTACTAATGGTGAATGCTATATCTTATCTAATAGATATATTGCAATAAAAGAATTATGCGATTTAATTTGTGATGTGCAAGGAAGAAAAAAGATTAAAATGGTATTACCAATAGGTCTTGCAAAATTAATAGCACCTTTTTTTGAAGTATATTATAATTTAAAGAAACAAACTCCACTTTTTACAAAGTATTCACTATATACACTATCTTCTAATGCTAATTTCAGTAATGAAAAAGCTAAAGAAAAGTTGAAATTTAAAAATAGAAATATGAAAGATACAATAAAGGATACAGTTGAGTGGATGAATAAAAAGTAAAAATAAATAATAATGTAAATTGCAATTTGGAAGTGATGTGTAAAGAGTGAAGAAGAAAGTAATCATAATTTTAGTAGCCATAATTTTATTAGTCTTATTGTTCCCAATTAGAAATTAGTTAAAAGATGGTGCCAAAGTAGAATATAAGGCATTTAAGAACTACTATGTTTATGAAATGATCCTTATATTGTTATTAGCAATTATAGTTATACCGAATATTATACTGACAATAAATAATATGATTCCGTTTAATATAACAATCATTAATACACTTTTAATTATTATTGTAGCACTTCCTATTATAGTGCTTGATATAAAGAACGATACAGTATCAAAATGCGAACAAGGATTATCTGTTCCAGATGCAGAAATGTTAATATCTATATCGGAAGTATTTGATACACCAGTTAGTACAATTCTTGGAGAGAACATTGATGAACAGGAAAAAAAAGACTTAAAGGTAATATCAGAGAAACTAGAGGTTATTAATGAACAACTATCTAAAAAACAAAAGCAAAAAAGAAATATATTTGTTAATACTTTAATAATAGCTGATGTTTGTTTGATTTTATTATTTATCTTATTAGCACTGTTAGGTAGTCCATATCAAAATTGGGATTATAGTAATCCAGAATGGGCAGTTATTGGAACTATATGGCATTCATTTGAGTGGGTATATTTTAAAGTAGCTCCATTTATTGTTGTTGTTATAACGGTAATTGGAGTAATACTTGTTAAAAGAAATAAATAATAGCAAATTACAATAAGTAGGGTAGATAACCAGTTGAAATTATCTACCTTTTATTATATAATCCTAACAAGAATTAGTAATTTGAAAGAGAGTTATATAAAAGATAAGAAATAGTATTAGAAAGAAGGGAAAGAATATGTGTACAGCAGCAACTTATAAAACGAAAGATTTTTATTTTGGAAGAACATTGGATTATGAATTTTCATATGGAGATGAAGTAACAATAACACCAAGAAACTTTGAATTTAAATTTAGAGAAGTAGATGACATTAAGAGTCATTATGCGATAATTGGAATGGCATTTGTTACTGAAGATTATCCATTATATTACGATGCAATAAACGAAAAAGGGTTAGCAATAGCAGGTTTAAATTTTGTTGGAAATGCTCATTATAAAGAAAAACAGGAAGGAAAAGATAATGTTGCTCAATTTGAACTGATACCATGGATTTTAAGCCAATGTTCAAATGTAAATGAAGCTAGAAATTTGATTGAAAAAATGAATGTGTTAAATACTCCATTTAGTGATAAATTACCATTAGCTAGCTTACATTGGATTATTTCCGATAGCACACAATCAATAACTGTAGAGTCTGTTATTGATGGAATAAAAATATATGATAATCCAGTAGGGGTATTAACTAATAATCCATCTTTTGATAAGCAAATGTTTGCCTTAAATAATTATATGTATTTATCACCTAAATCTCCAGAGAATAAATTTAGTAAAGAATTAGATCTAAGTTTATATAGTAGAGGAATGGGAGCAATAGGTCTACCAGGTGATTTATCATCGCAATCAAGATTCATAAGAGTAGCGTATACTAAATTAAATTCTTTTTCTAAAGAAGATGAAAAATCAAGTGTTAGTCAATTTTTTCACATTTTAGGTAGCGTTGATCAACAAAGAGGATGCTGTGATTTAGGTGATGATAAATTTGAAATAACAATTTATACATCTTGCTGTAATGTAAATAAGGGAATTTATTATTATACAACATATGATAATCATCAAATAACAGCAGTTGATATGCACAAAGAAAATCTAGATAGTAATGTACTTATTCGTTATCCTTTGATAAAGGAAGAACAGATAAGAACTCAAAATTAATGTTTATTTATAAAGAAGATAAAAGTATTACATATAAAAATGAATTAGTATGAGGAGAAAAAATATGTGGATGGCAGTAAAAAGAGGAATTGTTGTAGCAATAGGTTTATTAATACAAATTCTATTAACATTATTTATATATTTAAAATTTGGAGAATTTATAAGTATTATTCAAGTAGTTTATGGTTTACTTAGTATTATAATTGTTTTAATGATTATCAAGTATAGTAAAAGATTAAGTAGCGATTTAATATGGATATTACTGATTATGCTTTTTCCATTAATTGGAACACTTCTATATATCATACTTAGTAATAATATGAAAAGAAGTAAAGTTTTAAAGAATATTAATGAAAATATAGAAAATGGTCAAAAATACTTAATACAAGATGAATTTATAAAAAAAGAAATCGATACTAAAAATTTAGGACAATTAAAATATATAAGTGAATTTGCAGGATTTCCTGTAACGAAAAACAATGAGATAAACTATTATTCTCTTGGTGATGACGTTTATCCTGTTATGTTAGAAGAACTAAAAAAAGCCAAAAAATTTATTTTTATAGAATATTTCATTATTAATAATGGTACTATGTGGCAAGAAATTTTAGATATATTAAAAGAAAAAGCAAATTCAGGACTAGATGTAAGAGTATTATATGATGATATGGGTTCTTTTGCTATGCTACCTAGTAATTATCCAAAGTTACTGGGAAAATATGGAATAAAATGTATGCAATTTAATAAATTATCGCCATTTGCAGGTATTATTATGAATAATAGAGATCATAGAAAAATGATGATAATTGATGGACATACTGCTTTTTCTGGTGGAATTAATATTTCAGATGAATATATAAATATAAATAGTAAATTAGGAGTATGGAAAGATAATGGAATTAGGATAAAAGGTGAAGCTGTTTGGAATTTTACTGTTATGTTTCTAGAAATGTGGAATTCATTTAAAAAAGAAGATAATGATTATAATAAATACAAATATAATTTTACTGAAAAGTATAAGGAAAATGGTTTCGTTGTACCTTATGGGGAAAGTCCATTAGATGATGTTATAACCGGCGAAGATATTTATCTAAATATTATCAATCAAGCGAAAAAGTATGTTTATATTTATACACCTTATTTAATTATTGATACAGATATGATAAATAGTTTAATCTTAGCTGCAAGAAGAGGAGTAGATGTCAGAATTGTTGTTCCTGGAATACCCGATAAAAAAATTGTATATGATTTAACCTCTTCTTATTTTTATACATTAATTAAAGGTGGAGTAAAAATTTATACTTATACGAATGGTTTTGTACATAGCAAAGTATTTTTATCCGATGATGAAATAGCAACTGTAGGAACAATAAACTTAGATTATATAAGTTTATATTTACATTTTGAATGTGGTATTTATATGAAGGATACAAATGTAATAAAAGATATCAAAAAAGATTTTGAGGATTCCTTTAAAGAATCACATAAAGTAGATGAAAAAGAAGCAAAAAATGGTTTATTTAAAGGACTATGGCAAGCTATTTTAAGATTATTTGCTCCAATGATGTAAACGATATAATAAAATTAGATAAATAGAAAATTATAATTTGTTGAGAAAGCCGTTAAAATGATTTGCTTTTTTCATGATATAATATATGGTGTAAACAAAGCAAAAAATAGTAAGTTGTAGGGAAGATATAAAAAATGAAAGTAATAACAATATGTGGAAGTTTAAAATTTCAAAAAGAAATGATGATAGTAGCAGAAAATTGGCTTTAGAAGGTAATTGCGTTCTTACACCAGTTTATCCAATATCAGAAAATTTAGAAAAGACAGAGAAACAACTGGGAAAATTAAAAGAAGCAAATTTTAAAAGAATAGAATTATCAAACTCAATAAGAGTAAAAAATAATTTATCTGAACAAGATACTGATAAATTTTTATCTTTGACACGTACTAAATTAGAAAATAAAAATTATAAAGTTTATTTTTCTCATGCAAGATTTACATATAAAAATGCAAATATGATGGTACAACCAAATGAATTGATAATAGCTATAAAAGAAGAATAATTTGTTTTGTATATTTATTTATATTATAATATCTAAAAATGGAGGTAGTAGAAATGATAAATATTCTTGATAATATAGAGGTTTTATACCATAGTTGTATAAAAATAAATAAAGAAAAAATTATTTATATAGATCCATATCATATAGATAAAAATTATAATGATGCAGATATAATTTTTATAACACATGACCATTATGACCATTATTCTGAAGATGATATAGATAAAGTAAGAAAATTTAATTCTATTTTTGTTATTCCTGATGATTTATTACCTAAATTACTTGAAAAAGGAATAAATCAAGAAAACATTTTTACGCTTGATTCAGGAGATACAGAAATTATTGATGGAATAAAAGTTGAGGCAGTTCCAGCATATAATACAAATAAGCCTTTTCACCCAAAAGAAAATAATTGGCTAGGCTATATTATAGAAATAAAGGGTGTTAGGTATTATATAGCAGGAGATACTGATATTACTGAAGAAAATAAAAAAGTAAAATGTGATGTTGCATTTGTTCCAGTTGGTGGGACATATACAATGGATTTTAAAGAGGCAGCACAATTAATAAATATTATAAAACCTAAATTTGCTATACCAGTTCATTATGGGAGTGTTGTTGGCTCAAAACAAGATGCAACAGATTTTATAAAGTTACTGTATCCAACAATCAAAGGGATAAATTTGATTAATCAATAATATGGAAAGATATGTTAATGGTGAATGGGAAAATAGAAAAGTTAAATGTGAAATTTATGTGAATATTTAGCACTTTGAATTGACAACTGCTAAAAATAGGTATAAAATATTAGCAGTCGTTTTTACAGAGTGCTAATTTTTTTGTAAATATTAGCCATAATTTTTGTGAGAAAGAAGGTATTTTATGCAAAAAATAACACGTAAAAGTATATTTTCTAATTTATTAAAGTTGGTTTTTATTACATTATTTGTAGGCGTATTTTCACAAATATTTGGTACAAATAATTCTTTGACATGGGTATGTGTATTAATTGGAACTATGATGTATTGGTATATGGATATAGGAATTAATATAAAACAAGCACCATTTGTTATTGTTTTGATGTTTTTACAAATAGGATTTTCAAATAAGTTGGCTCAAATAAATCCAGTAATAGGTTTGATTGTAAACTTTATTACAATATTCTTAATTATGTACATTCCATCAGCAAAACCAGAATATAAGGCGTATATGCCATTTCTTTTATGTTACATTTTTAATCAGTCAAATCCCGCAGAGGGTCATGATTTTGTAACTAGAATGTTAAGTTTGCTTATAGGTGGAGTAATAGTGTCATTAGTATATTATTTTAAAAATAAAAATTCAAATAAGGAGCATGATACAATTAAGCAAGCATTTAAGAGTATGAGTATAACATCAAATAGGTTTATTATAGCTTTAAAGATGGCTATTGGTGTAAGTATTGCGATGTTGATTGGTACATTGTTTGGTGTTAAAAAGACTATGTGGATTTCAATGTCTGTTATGTCTTTAACACAAATTGATTTTTCTAATACTCAAAAAAGATTTATAAGTAGAATAATTTCAACAATAATTGGTTCAATTGTTTTTGCTATATTATTCCAAGCATTGGTACCAGAAAAATATGATGTGATTGTTACAATAATTTTAAATTATATTTATACGTTTATAAATGATTATAAGTATCAAGTAATATTTATTACTGTAAATGCAATTAGTTCTGCTTCGGCTTTATTTGATACAAGTACTGCAATAGAATTGAGAATTTTATTAATTATATTTGGATGTGTATTAGGATATATTATAAATAAAATTAATTTTAGAAAATATTTTACTTTGCTAAAAAGAAAGTTCAGGAGAATGGGAAAATTAGGTACTCATAATTTAAGTTATGAGAATGGTTAGTTATAAGGGAGAGATAGAAATGAAGAATATTTTAACAAATGATTTTGCAAGTGAGCTATTTGACTTAAGTGAAGATAGTATTTATAACATATTAGAGGAATTTAATGAAAACCAAAACATTGATAAAACATTAACTTATGTTTTTATAAAAGCATTTTACATTCATATTGCCAAAGTTATTTTAGACAAAGAAAATATTAGTCTAAACTTTGATGAAGTATATTCAAAATATAGAATGTATTTAAGCATTTACTACAAAAGTAACAACTCTCAAATAAGCCAAGAACTCTTGAACGAAATATTAGATGCATTTGATAAATCTTTTGCGATTATAGAATCATTAGAGTTTAATAGAATAGAAGATAGTTATGAATTTAGGCATCATATCATAGACTCATTTGAACTATTAAGAAAAATTTTAGAAAAAAAGTCTAAATGTAATATAAGAACAGATATATTTGATAAATACATTGCAGATATTCAGGAACAATCTGAAAAAATAAACAACTATATTATAGGCTTAAAATAAATTAAAATCATATAAATCAAAAATATATGTAACATATTATAATTACAAACAAAATATAAAATTACATTATATTAAAGGGAGTACAAATTTGAGTGAAAATAAAATAAATAGAATAAAAGAGTATTGTAAAGAAAATATTAAAGAAAATAAAAAAGACAAATTACAAGTTATAGTTATGATTAAAATATTAAATATATTAGAAGTTGATTAAAATATCAGCTTCTTTTTTTGTGCTTAAAACGAAAGGAAGTGATACATTTGCAAAGAGAGGAGCTTACAGAACAAATAGGAAAATTAAATATCAAAATAGCTAAAGCAAATAAGGAATTAGATGAGCTTGAGCTTAAATATAAAAAGAAAAAGTTAGAAATAAGGAAATACAAAAATGAATCAGTAGGATTACAGCTTGAATTACAAGAACTTGAACTTGAAAATTGGAAAGAAATCCAGGAGGAACAAAAAATAAAAAGAATTCAAAAAGAAACAATGAAGAAGTATTCTGATCCCAACAATGAGTATTATTCTCAAGAAAAAAGCTATTACAATTCTGAAGATTTATACAAGAGTTACATGGAAAGAAATATACTTCCTTACAATGACTAGAAAGGAGCTTATTTTGGATAAAAATATTAAAATTATATATAACAAATTAGAAAATTTTATATGAGAGATAATAAAATTGTTGGTCAAGAAGCTATGACAAGTAAAATTCCAGACGGAGTATTTATATTTAATGAAAAGACTGGAGATTCAATTAGAAGTTATGAAAAAATGACAAATAGAATGAAAAGATTAAATGCAGATGGCTATTATTTAGCACATAATCATCCTTCTGGAATAGCAAAAGCTTCTAAAGAAGATATGGAAGTTACGAAAAACTTTGCTGCAAATGTTGAAGGTTTTTTAGGTCATATAATTATTGGAAGTACTAATAGATATTCAATTATCGAAGAAGATTCAGAAGGAAGAATACTTGTACCTAAAGAGCAAATTTTAGATAATTCAGTTTTAAATACTGTTGAAGAAAAACTAATAGATAATTCGTTTTATAATATGAAAATTTCAAGTCGTGATGAACTAATTGCTTTATTTATGAAAATGCAAAAAGTCAAACAAGTTATATGTTTAAAATTTAAAACCTAAATATATAATTTATAAGAAATATTATATAAAGCTAGTGAAATATTGATAAATCAGGTATTTCTAAAATATGCAAAAAATGGTCAAAAAAGCGACGCACGAGAATCGATTTTAAGGTGTTTTTATTTTAAAGACATATAGTTTGTTGTTGTAAAAATACGGCAAATATAGCGATTTGAAGATTTTAGAGATTTTTGTAAAATTTTAATATAAAAAATAATTTGAATATAAAATTATAAAGGATAAATTATAAAATCAGTTAAGATTCAATTATGAATTGAAATAAGATAAAAAATCTGGGACAAGACTAACATTATTACAATATTAAATATATAAAGTAATAACATTAGTCAAACGATATTTGATAGCAAGCTATAAGAGGGTTGTAAGTAAAGTGGTTGTAAGGCATTAAATGGTATGCCTATATATTTTACTCCTACACCTTATTGCGCAAAACTTTGATAATATAAACCAAATGTAACCTCTTTTTATGTCTAATAGGATACATATATTATTCAGCATAAAAAATGTAGTTATTGAAATAATATCTAACAAAAAGTTAATTAAAAAAATTAGCTTTATTTTTTTGCCTTCAAAATAAAAATTTAGGAGGTAATTTTAAATGAAAAAATCAATATATGATTTTAAAAGAAAGTATGCAGTACAAGATGAATTATTAAACGAAGGAACTTTAGAAGGATTAGATGAAAGAACACTACACGAAACTATAAAAGCAATGTTAGTGAATACAACTAAAGACTGTATTAAATATGAAAACTGGATGGATCCTGATATGGCAGAAATAAGTAAGTTACTTGTTAAAGAAAATAAAACAGAAGATGATATGCAAAAAATAAAAAATGCCCAAGACAGGTTAAGAAATTCATTACATTTTGCTCAAATATCAGAAAATAGTTTATATACTTTAATCTATCAAATGTTATTATCTGAAGATATAAAGCGAGTTTTTAAACAAGAAATACCATTGATGTATAATGACCTATATTATCTAATAGATATGGAAGATGAAATCGCAGAGAGTATTGAATTTTCACTTTCAGAGCTTTATGAATCTCCAAGCTTTAAAGAAATATGTTCACTTATAAATGAAACTATTGATGACTTTATTGAAAATGCAGAAGAATATATAGAGAATGTAAAAGAACGAGATTTATATGAGCAATTTGTAAGTTATAGAGAACAATACAGAAAAAGTAAGGAAGAAAAGGAGAATGCCAATGAGTAAAGTTATAGCAATAGCAAATCAAAAGGGTGGAGTTGGAAAAACAACTACCACTTTTTCTTTAGGTGTAGCTCTTGCTAAACAAGGAAAAAAAGTATTACTTATTGACGCAGATCCACAAGGCGATTTGACTACTTGTATGGGATATTATAATCAAGATGAATTGCAGAATACCATTGGAACTTTAATGTCTGATACAATATGTGATAATGAGATAAATGCGGAGAATAGCATACTTCATCACAAAGAAGGTATAGATTTAATTCCATCTAATTTAGATTTATCTGCAATAGAGTTTTCTTTGGTAAATGCAATGAGTAGAGAGTTTACACTTAAAAATTCTATAAGAGAAATAAAAGATAATTACGATTATGTTTTAATTGATTGTATGCCCAGCTTAGGAATGATAACCATAAATGCACTGGCTTGTAGTGACAAAATAATAATTCCAGTACAGGGAGAGTATCTTGCTGCAAAAGGTATGGGACATTTATTAAAGACAGTAAATAGAGTTCATAAACAAATAAATCCCAATTTAAAAATTGGAGGTGTCTTGCTCACTCTTGTTGATAAAAGAACTAATTTGTCGAAAGATGTAAGAGATACGATAAATGAAAATTATGGACACTATGTAAACATATATAATACTGAAATTCCTAAAGCTATAAATACAGCAAAATCTACATCAACAGGGAAAAGCATTTTTGAGTTTGATAAAAATAGTCCTGTCGCAGAGGCATATAAAAATTTAGCAAAGGAGGTATTAGACAATGAAAGAACAAGAACAAAAAATGAAACTTCCAAAGCTAGATGATTTGTTTACAATTCAAGAACAGAGAGATTATGAAAAAGCCGAAAAAGTTGAAGAAATTAATATAAGTAGTATCAAAGATTTTCCTAATCATCCTTTTAAAGTAATTAATGATGAAAAAATGCAAGAAATGGTTAAGAGTGTAAAGGAATATGGAGTAATATTACCTGTTATAGTTAGACCAAAAGAAGATGGAACTTATGAAATGATTTCTGGACATAGAAGAAAAAGAGCTTGTGAACTTGCAGGAATAAAACAAATAAGATGTATAGTGAAAGATTTAACAGATGATGAGGCAACAATTCTTATGGTTGATAGTAATATTCAAAGAGAAGAAATATTGCCTAGCGAAAAAGCATTTGCATATAAACTTAAATTAGAAGCAATGAAACATCAAGGAAAAAGAATTGATTTAGAAGAAAATGAAACTTCGACACCAGTGGTGTCAAAGTTGAGAACTGATGAAATACTAGGAGAAGAAGTTGGAGAAAGTAGAGAAAATATAAGAAGATATATTCGTCTTACATATTTAATACCAGAGTTATTAGAAGAAGTTGATAATAAAAGAATAGCTTTTAGACCAGCCGTAGAATTATCTTATTTAGAAGAAGATTATCAATATGTAGTTTTAAATAAATTACAATATGACGAGGTTTCTCCTAGTTTAAGTCAAGCTATAACATTAAAGAAAATGCAACAAGAAGGAACTATATCTGAAGAAAAAATAGAGAATTTGTTAGATAAAGAAAAACCAAATCAAAAAGAGTTCATAAAGATACACAATGATAGAATAGAAAAATATATACCAACTAAAGTCAAAGACTCTGGTAAGATAGAAGATTTTATTATCCAATGTGTGGAAGAACACAACAAAAGGGAAAGATTAAAACAAGAACGAAATGCTCGATAATGTGTGTGAACAATAGATTTACAAGTAGTTTTATTTTTTTGTGTGAACACATTACAAAGTTTTCCCTTACAATCCCTTTTAAATACATACTATATTACAAACTAAAAAAGAATTATTATATTAAATATATATAATACTTTATACATTTGTTTTTATATCTAGAAAGCATATAATTAAGCTATAAGGAGATGGTAGTAGTGAAAAGTAAAAAGATATTAGTTTTAATAATTATAGCCTTAATAGTGATATTATTTGCAAATATCATGATTATAAAATCAAAGAAATTTAGTAAGATAGAAAAAGAGAAAGAGATTGTAACTGAAATAAATAATACTGATGATGAAGAAATAGAAAATACTGAAGTGATGGTTTTTAAAGATGATATAGAAAAACAAGAGAAAGTAGAAGAAATACCACAAGAAATTGATACCGTAAAAGATAATATTCAAGAAGAAACAAAGGAAAATTCAATAGCAACACAAGATAAAAAAGTAGAAAGTTCAAAACCAGTAGAACAAGCCAAAACAATACCTGTTACTACAAGTAAAAAGACCGTAGAAAAAGAAACAACGACAGTACCAGAACAGCCAAAGGAAGAAAAACAAAGAGATATAAAACAATCTGAAAAAGCGAAGTGTTCTGATACCAAACATGGTGTAGGAGTTGGAAACTCAAATAAATGGTTTAGCTCAAAACAAGATGCAATTAATTACTATCAAGGAATAATTAAAACTTGGGGAGATAAATGGGAAAAATTTGAGATCAATGATGAAACATATCAAAAAAATTGTCCGTATGGGTATGAAACTTGGTCATGTCCGTTTTGTGGAAAATGGACAATAAACTTTTATTATAATTAAATAAATTATTAAAAATATAGAGCAGGTAGAGTATTACTTGTTCTTTTTTTATGAAAAATAGGAGGTAAAATTTTATGAAAATAAAAAAAGTTAATAAAATATTAGCTAGTATAATGTTATTTTTAATATTATTTAGTATAATACAACCTGTTTTTGCAGCATCGGGAAGTGGAAAATGGTCTGGAGGTCAATATGCATCTGGAATGAAAACCACCGATAATGCAAATGGAACAACAGGTGTGTTAATAAGAAGATTAAATAATTTAAATACAGGAGAAAGGAGAACCGTATTCTGTGCAGAACATGGAATAGATTTTAAAACAGGAGCTTCATATAATGGAATTTATTATACACCAACTAATTCAAACATTAGAAAGGCATGTAAAGTTGCTTATTTAGGATGGTATAAAAATAATGGTGGATATACAGTAGATGGAGGAATTTTAGCTAATGATATGAAATGGGTAAAATGGGATTATGTGTTTACTCAACAATATATTTGGGAAATTCTTGGACAAAGCAATGCAACATTTATTAAGTCAGATGAGCAACAAGGATATATAGACTTTAAAAATAGAATAAATAATGAAATAGCAGATATCGAAAAAAGACCTAGTTTCAATGGGTCTACAATTACAATTCAAGCAGGAGAAACAAAAACAATAACTGATTCTAATGGAGTTCTTGCAGAATATGGAACAATTGATAATACAAAAGATGGAATAAGATTCGTTCACCAAAATGGTAGTAATTCAATGACTATTTTTGTAAATGAAAATACAAATTTAGAAAATTATAGAATTTCAGATAATACTTTTAAAGAGTGGGGAATGATAAAAAACGGAACAGAAGATAATGATACAATGGTTTATTTTGAATTCGCAAGTGGTGTTCAAAACCAATTATATTGTATGAGTTATAATGATCCAGTAACATTAAATTTTTCACTAGAAATTGAAACATTTGGAAGATTGGAGTTACAAAAATTAAATACAAATGGAGATTTAGTAAATGGTGCAGTTTTCAAAGTAAGAGGAGCAAATGACTATAATAAAGACGTTACTGTTACTAATGGAAAGATTACTATTGATAAATTAAAAAAAGGAACTTATACAATAAATGAAATATCAGTGCCTTTTGGGTATTTAATAGACACAAAATCTTATGATGTAGAAGTTAAAGTAAATCAAACAGCAACAAAAGCAATAGTAAACGAAGAACCAACAGGAGAAATCAAAGCATATAAAACAGATAATTATAATAACAAACTAAAAGGAGCAGAAATATCATTATATGCAAGAGAAGATATTAAAAATGTTGCAGGAACAATTACATGGTATAAAAAAGGAGAATTGATAACAAAAGCTATAACTAATGATGATGGAATGGCTCAATTTTCTAATTTACACTTAGGAAAATACTATGTAAAAGAAACAAATGCACCAAATGGATATTTAGTAAATTCAAAAGAATTTGATACAGAATTAAAATATAAAGATGCTAACACAAAAGTTATATATATTGATGTTACAGGAATAAAAGATGAAGAACCAACAGGAAAAATTACAATAATAAAGAAAGATGCGGAAACTGGATCAGTACCACAAGGAGATGCAACATTTAATGGTGCAGTCTATAAAGTTTATGCAAATGAGGATATATATAATAAAGCAAAAACTAAAAAATTCTATTCTAATGGAGATTTAGTTGCAACAAGAACTATAAATGAAAAGGGAGAAACAGAAGATATAAAAAATCTTCCTTTAGGAAAATATATTGTAAAAGAAGAAACTAATCCAACTGGATATATGTTAGATAAAAATACCTACAGTGTAGAATTAAAATACAAAGACCAATACACAAAAGTAATAGCAGATACTAAAACAAGTTTAGAAAATGTTAAGAAAATGGGAGTACATATTTTCAAATCAGGAGTAAAAGAAAACTCAGGAGAAACACCTGGATTAGAAGGTGCAGAATTTACAATTAAATTAAATTCAGCAGTAGAAAGAGCTTATGCACAAGGATATTCTTATGAAGAAGTTTGGAATGGATTTGATGAAAATGGAAACAAAGTTAAGGTTGATAGCAAAAGAGTAAAATCAGTTCAAGCTATTGCACCATCTTATGCAGTAATAGTAACAGATAAAGATGGAAATGCTTATACAAAAAATAACTTACCTTATGGAAAATACATTGTTAAAGAAACAAAAACTCCAACAGATTATGAAACAGCAGTTGATTTTACATTTTCTATTACAGATGATGAATCAGAAATTAAGGAAATAGCAAAGAAAACAAAGCATATCGTTGTTAATAATGAACAATTAGAAACATATATTAAATTGATCAAAAAAGATTTAAAAACAGATAAACTTGTTACATTAAATTCTACAACATTTGAGATAAAAGCTACAAAAGACATATATGATAGAGCTACTAAAAAAATATTGTTCAAAAAAGGAGAAACTATCTCTCAAAAAATAGGAAATACAACATATACATCATTTACAACTAATGCAGATAATATAGTTGTTCCAGATAATTCATTTAATAGTAAAAATGATGATAAAGCAACAATTACTACACCATTAAAATTACCAGTAGGTAGTTATGAAATAACTGAAATAAAAGTTCCAACAGGATTTTTACAATTAGAGGAAGCAGTTAAATTTGAAATAAAAAATGTAAAAGATTATGACAAAGATAAAGATGGAGATTTTATAAAAGAAGTTATTATTAAAAATGAGCAACCAACAGGAACAATTAAATTAGATAAAACAATTAGCGTAAGAGAAGATGCAGATATATCTTTAATTGATACATCAGATTTATCAGGTATAGAATTTAAGCTTTCAGCAAAAGAAAATATTATTGACATGTCAGATGGTAGTGTTATTTATGAAAAAGGACAAGAGATTAAAAAATATAATCTTACTAAAGATGGAAAACTAGAAATAACAAATTTACCAATTGGAACTTATGAAATTGAAGAAACAAAAACTTTAAATGGACTTGTATTAAATACAACAAAATATGAAGTTAAGTTTGAACAAAAAGACTTAACAACAAAAGTTTATACTGAAAAATTAGATATATCAAATGATACAACTCTAGTAGAGTTTTCTAAAACTGATATTACAGGAGATAAAGAACTTAAAGGGGCTAAACTATCTGTGTTAGATAGTGATAATAAAGTTATAGATGAATGGATATCTACTGATAAAACTCACAAAATTGAGGGACTTGTAGTAGGTAAAGAATATATACTAAAAGAAGAGATAGCTCCAGAGGGCTATGTAATAGCTACAAGTGTTAAATTTACAATAGACGATACAAATAAAATTCAAAAAATAAATATGAAAGATAAAGTTGTTTCAATGTCTAAAACTGATATTGGAGGTAATGAAGTAGAAGGTGCTAAAATTCAAATCATAGATAAAGATGGAAATATTGTTGATGAGTGGATTTCTACTAAAGAAGAACATAAGATTAAAAATCTAATCGAAAATGAAACTTATACTTTACATGAAGAAACAGCTCCTAATGGATTTGTAAAAGCTACAGATGTTACCTTTAAAGTAACTGATGAAAAGAAAGATCAACGCATAGAGCTAATAAATAAAGTAGTTGAAGTTACAAAAACAGACTTAACTAATGGAAATGAATTAGAAGGAGCAGAATTAGAAGTAATTGATGAAAATGGAGATACAATAGATAAATGGACATCTGCAAAAGAACCACATCAAGTAAAAGGTCTTGAAGAAGGTAAAACATATGTATTAAAAGAAACAACAGCACCTTATGGCTACGAAATTACAGAAGAAATAAAATTTGTTGTAACATCAGAAAAAAATACACAAAAAATTGAAATGAAAGATATGCCAATATTAAAGAATGTAAAAGTAGTTAAAGTAGATTCTGAAACTAAAGAAACTATAAAAGATAAATTTATTTTTGGTATTTATGAAGATTCAGAATGTACAAAGCTAATTAAAGAAGTAAAATCTGACAAAGAAAATGGAACAGCCTTATTTGAAGAATTAAGATATGGCACATATTACATCAAAGAAATAAAAGCACCAAAAGATTATGAATTATCTAGCGGAGTAGCAAAAGTTGAAATCAATGATAAAGGAATATTCGTAGATAATGAACAAGTAGAAGAAAAAGATAGCACAATAGAATTTACTTTTGAAAATAAAAAAATAGAAGTTCCTAAAACAGGAGATGAAAGCAAAATTAAATTATTTGCTGGAGCAATTATATTATCTTTATTAGGAATTACTTATATAGTTATTCGTAATCATAATAAGAATAAACAAGAATAGTTTAATTTAAGAGAGGTTAATATAAAAATACAAAATTAATCTCTCTTTTTCTGTTTATACATAAGACAATAATTAAATGATATGATATAATCTTCTCAAATAGTAATTTTTGAGGGGAGATTATAATGTTTGAAAAAAAGAAAAAGCTAGAATTAAATAATGAAGAATTGAGAATATTGCGTTATTCTTTAATAGATTTTAGAAATAATTTATTAAAACAAAATAAATATGTTGATGTGGTTGATGAGGTACTGGTAAAATTAAAAAATAAGATGAAGGTAAATAAACACGATTTAGGACTTATAATTAATAGTTTATATGAAAGTAGAACAGCAATGGTTAATGAGAATAAAGACACAGAAGCAATGGATTATTTTCTTTTAAAGCTCATTAAAATTCATGATACTCTATAATAATTAAGAATTGTACATAAGTAAGGGCTAGTTCTTTTTGACAATATTAAAACATTTATTTGAAAATGTGTTATAATATTGATAAATTTATCAAGTTAACATAGAAAAGAGGAAAAATATTGAATGATAAAAAATATATAATAGATATTCCTGAATTGATGAAAGAATGGGATTGGGAAAAGAATAAAGATTTAGATCCTAATAAATTAGTAGTTGGAAGCGAAAAAAAAGCATGGTGGATTTGCCAGAAGTGTAAGGGAACATGGCAAACTCAAATATGTGTAAGGAAAAAACATGGTTGCCCATATTGCACTGGACAGAAAGTCAGAAAAGGAATTAATGATTTTGCAACTTTGTATCCTGACCTACTAAAGGAATGGGATTGGGATAAGAATAGTGAATCAGGTTTTTTTCCAGATGAAATAATGCCTGGAACCAAGAAAAAGATTTTTTGGAAATGTAAAGAGTGCGGATTTATGTGGCAAGCAGCGGTAAAAGATAGAACAAAGAAGAATGGAAGAGCTACTGGGTGTCCTCAATGTAAAAGAAAAAAATTGTCAGAATATCATTTAACACCTGTTGTAGGAATCAACGATTTGGAATCTTGTTACCCTGAAATTGCAAAAGAATGGAATTATGATAAGAATATAAATCTATTGCCATCACAAGTTTTAAAAGGCAGTGCCACAGTTGTGTGGTGGAAATGTTATATATGTGGAAATGAATGGAAGACATCAGTACATAGTAGAACTGGAAGAAATTCACAAACAGGTTGCCCAAGTTGTTCGGCTCAAAGAACTGGAGATATTAATGCAATGCCTATCCAAGGTGAAAATGATTTAGAAACATTATACCCCAAATTACTTAAAGAATGGAATTATGAGAAAAACACAAATTTGCCATCAACATATTTTGCTAAATCTAATAAAAAGGTATGGTGGAAATGTAAATATGGACATGAGTGGCAAGCTTCAATTGTAAATAGAGTTAAAGGACGAAATTGTCCAATTTGCAAAAAAGAATATAAAGTTAGTTTTCCAGAAAAGACATTATATTATTATATAAGTAAGTATTATCCTGATGCTATCGAAAATTATAAAACAGCTGAATTAAAAAATAAAGAATTAGATATTTATATTCCTAAACTAAAAATAGCTGTAGAATATGATGGTAAATTATGGCACAAAAATATCAATAAAGATTTAGAAAAAGATATGATATGTAAAAGTTTAGGAATAAAGTTGATTAGAATTAGAGAAAAAGGTTTACCTGTTTTAAATTCTAGCTCAATAGTTTATGAAGTATTACCAAGTAAGGATAATCATGATTATTTAAACGAGTGTATAAGTTGGCTTTTTTCTTATATTAATATTAGTAGAGTTGATATTAACATTGAAAGAGATAATGAAGATATTTTAAAACTAATGAATCTTTCACGAAAATCTAATTCTATTCTTAAACATAAGCCTGAGATTAGTCAAATGTGGGACAATGAAAAAAATGGTAATTTAACTCCAGACATGTTCTCTATTGGTAGTGAGAAGACAATATGGTTGAAATGTACGGAATGTGGTAAATCTTATCAGATTAAAGTTAAAGATGCATATAAAAAGAGAACAACAAAATGTATAGAGTGTGCATATTTAAAACTAAAGCCAGGAGTGAATGATTTTAAAACAATATATCCTAGATTAGCAAATGAATATGACTATGAAAAAAATAAAATCAGATTTGAAGATTTGAATCTTGGAGAAAGAAAAAATAAATTTTTTTGGAAATGCTCGAAATGTGGGTATGAGTGGAAGGCATCTATAGATAGTAGAATCAATTCAAAAGATTGTCCAAAATGTGCATCGATTATTGGAGCAAATACTAGAAAGAAGAATTTAATAAAAAAAGAAGGTTCTTTGGCAACGAATTATCCAGAGTTAGCGAAAGAATGGCATCCTATAAAAAATGGAGATTTAAAACCAGAGAAAATGACTTGTAAAAACAAAACAATAGTATGGTGGAAATGTAGCATATGTGGAAATGAATGGCAAAGCTCAATAGCTTTGCGTACGCAAGGATTCGGCAGATGTAAAAAATGTGATTATCATGTAATAAAAAAATAAATATAATATAAAAAGAAGTAAGTTAGATTAATATCTAGCTTATTTTTTATGTTTAAAATAGGAGGTGGGAAATGCCTAGAAAAAGAAATTTAAGAATGGAAACATATAATAAGTTGATAAATATTGGAAAATCAACAGAAAAAGATATTTCAAACTTAAAAATAGAAGATTTAAAAGAAATAACAAAAGATCCTGATGTTTTGAATATTATTGCTTTACGAGAATTTATTAAAGAACACAATACAATAGGGTATTTTAATTATCAACAAACAAGAAAGGAGGAATCCAATGGCGAATAAATATCAATTAGTTAATGAAATGGCAAATGAAACCATAAAATACATTTCTCAAAGTAGTGAAAACTGGATAGAATTTTTAAATACTGCTAGTAATAATTATAAATATTCTTTTAGTGAACAAGTATTGATATATGCCCAAAAAGCAAATGCAACAGCTTGTGCTGATATAGAAACTTGGAATAAAAGGCTAAAAAGATGGGTAAATAAAGGTGCAAAAGGTATTGCATTATTATCCATTGAAAATGGTAGAAGTGTACTAAGACATGTATTTGATATTTCAGATACTCATAGTGGTATAGGTCAAGATTTAAAATTATGGGAAGTAAAACCTTCTTATACAAATGGAATTATTGAAACATTAGAAAATAGCTTTGGTAATTTAGAAATAAAAGATACTTTAGCTGAAGCAATTTATTCTAGTTCAATAAATTTAGTAGAAGATAACTTTCAAGATTATTTAGTTGATTTAAAAGAAGTTACAGAAGGAAGTTTTCTACAAGAATTAAATGACATTGAATTGGAATCTTATTTCAGAGGAATATTAGCAAATTCAATTGCATATATGACAATGAAAAGATGTGGAATTGATCCAATGGAACATTTTAGCCTAGCTGATTTTGAAATAATAAAACAATTTAATAACAAAAGAGTTATTTCAAGATTAGGTGCTGCAACGAGTGATATTGCAGAACGAGAAATAAGAGAAATATATTCAAGTGTAATTAATTTTGAAAAAAATAATAAATTAACAAATCGTACATTTGTTAATAACGAAAAAATGAATTATCATAATAATGAAGAAAAAAATAGTGAAGGGAGAAACGATTATGATAGAATTAACATACAAACAAATGGGAGATTATCAGATACCACAAGTAGCATTACCAAAAACAAAGAAAATAACACAGGGGAGATTTTCAAGAATGAGGGAGAACTTCCTAAAAGAATACAAAAGAGGGTTATACGAGGAATTGATGATAGATGGCAAAATGGAAGAACATTTAGGAGAAATAGAACAGACAGCTCAAAAGAGAATGAAACAAATAATAACAAGTTTAGCAGAAAAGAACCAAATAACAGAGAAAATGAAAAGAGAGAATCAAATGGAGTGGGTACAAGCAATGAACTCAATAAGAAACCAAGCAGAGGAAATGATAATAGCAGAGTTAATTTACAATTAAATCTTTTTGAAGACACTTATGTACCACCAATAAAAGAATTACCAAGTGTAGAAAAACAAATAGATAATATCAAAACACAAGCAGAAGTAGAAAATACTCCTGCTTTTTCTTTTACACAAGAGATGATAGATAAAACATTACAGAGTGGAACAGGACATCAAAATGGAAAATTTAGAGTATATAGATTATACCAAGAAACATTATCATCAAAAGAAAGACAAGATTTTTTGAAAAAAGAATTTAACTATTATGGAACTAATGGTGTAGCTGGACTTGATGGTATATGGGTTGAATATACTCCAAGCAAAGGTTTAAAACTTTCTAAAAGAGAAATTGAAGATACAATGCAAGTTAATTGGAATACAATAGAAAAACGAATTGGAGAACTTATTTCGTTAGATAGATATTTTGCCAATGATGAAAAAGAGAAATATCAAAATTGGTTAGAAAATGACTATGAAAATGAAAAATGGATGTTTAATCAAGTATTTAAAGATGAAAATGTTAACGAAAATGATAAAATAGAAATTCAAAATATAGATAAAAATTATAAATTAAAAAATGGAAATTACTTTCACTTTCATACAAATGAAGAAGGATATTATTATGCCATATATGATAATAGAGGGACTGAAATTGATGGTGGACTTTTAGAATATTCCCAAAATACAGATAAGGAAAATTTAGATGATATAAGAAAAGATTTAGCAGAGTTTACTGGTATTACAGAACTAATAGATAAAAATTTAGAAGAAGTTAGTCAAGAATTCATTGATAATTTGGAATTTGATATTATTCCAAGAGAAATTGAACAAGCTCAAAATGTATTGAATTTATTTAAGAAAAGAGAAGAAAATGGAGAACCACTTAATAGAGATGAGTATTATAAAAATCAAGAAAAGCATAATTATCATATAAATGATAACTTACTAGGAGAAGGTACTCCGAAGGAAAAAGTAAGAAGAAATATTGAGGCAATAAAACTTTTACATAAGTTAGAAGATGAAAATAGATTAGCAAATTCTGAAGAACAGAATATTTTGTCGAAATATGTCGGTTGGGGTGGACTACCAGATGTGTTTGATGAAAGTAAAGATAATTGGAGCGAAGAATATAACGAATTAA
>OGXI01000011.1_pt1 | contig 126164 bp, 123 predicted proteins | sample 1576221 | NCBI WGS metagenome assembly OGXI01 (sample SAMEA3541523, study PRJEB24748) | human gut metagenome | biome: human gut; feature: human-associated habitat; material: faeces | place: China | collected 2012
TCGGAAAATACCGTTTCACCTATGATCCAGTCAAAAACGTTTACCTGTGTCCGCAAGGGCACGAGCTGACATGGCGCACGACCAACCGGGAAGGCTATCGGGAGTACTGGAGCGAGCCCAAAACATGCAGGGACTGCCCCAAACGGGCGAAATGCTTCTCGGCCAAATCCAGCAGAAGGCAGGTGACGCGCCATGTATGGCAGGATGCATTGGAACAGGCGGACGCGTTTGGGAAGACAAGCAGCGGCAAACGCATCTACGCCCGGCGCAAGGAAACCATTGAACGATCCTTCGCAGAAGCCAAAGAGCTGCATGGCCTGCGCTATGCTCGCATGCTCGGAAGACGCAACATGTACGAGCAGTCCTTCCTCACCGCCGCCGCGCAGAACATGAAACGCATCGCCAGGGCGTTTCGTTCTCTTTTTTCTGTCTTGCTCTATGCGCTAAGGGGCTGCTTCCCCAAAAAAGCAGCTCCTTTGTCGGCGGTCTGAGCCACTTTGCTACGTTGCAAAGTGGCTTCTTTGTGCGGGCTGAAAGCATCCACTTTCTGCTCCGATTCCTTTTTTGTCAACAGGTCCCTTGTTCTACCTTTTCGCATTCGCTTTGCAAATTCATGTTTGACAACCCTACAATAAATCGAAACGGCGAAATATCCAAAAACTTGAATCTCTTGAAAAGATATGGTATCATCGAATAAAAAAAAGACCTGCCGTCGCAGGTCCATTCCGCTCGATGCGGGTCCTCGCAAGAGGACGGGGTGGCTAAAGCCTTATTTGAACATGGTGTTGTCCTGAGGTAACAAGACATCTGTATTATATACAAAAGAAATGGGGATTGTCAATGGAGCGTTGCGGAAAAAACGCGACATATCTGGGCCTGGACATCGGTTCGACATCGGTCGGCTGGGCTGTGAGTGATGAAACATACAGGCTATGCAGGGTCAAAGGGAAGGATATGTGGGGCGTTCGGCTCTTTGAGGAGGCGCAGACCGCTGCAAAGCGCCGCGTGGCGCGCGTGCAACGCAGGCGATATCAACGACGAAATCAGCGCCTGGCTCTGCTGCAGGAATTGTTTCAAGCACAGATCGCCCAGGTAGACCCTGCCTTCTTTCAGCGCATGGACGCGGCAAGGCTCTGGTCTGAAGATAAGCCGTGGAAGTACACGCTCTTTGAACAGAAAGGCTGGACCGACCGGGAGTATCATGCCCAGTATCCGACGGTCTATCATCTGCGTCGTGCGTTGATGACACAGGACGGGCCCTTCGATGTGCGGCTGGTTTACCTGGCGCTGCATCATATCCTCAAGAAACGAGGCCATTTCCTGTACGCTGACTTGGGAGATGGACATCTTCCAGAGCTGGAAGAAATCATGCGCGAGCTGGAACTGAGGTTCGAAGACGAGCTGGGAATGGAGCTGCGCTGCCACGATATCGATACGCTCAGACCCCTGTTGATGGACAGCACACTCAGTATCAGCGCACGGCAAAAGCAGCTGAACGCTGTGTTCACGGCGGAGACAAAGCAGCAGAAGACGTGGGTCAAGGCATTAACCGGCGCAAAGGTCAAGCTGTCCGAGCTTTATGAGGACCCAACGCTGGAAGAAGCCGAGCAAAAGGAGGCAGAATTTCGCAAGGCCGGCTATGAGGATGGACTGCCGGTACTGGAAGCCGTGCTTGGCGATCGCTTCGCGTTGCTGGAGGCATGGCGCAGCTTGTATAACTGGGGCGTATTGCAGCGTCTCCTTGGCGGCGCTTCATCCATCTCCGAGGCAAAAGTACGGCAGTACGAGCAGAATAAGAAGGATTTAGTCGAGCTCAAGGCAGTCCTGCGCGCAGATCGCACACTGTACAATCGCGTGTTCCGCGCAACGGACGTGCCGGGTAACTATGCGAGCCTTGTCGGGCATACATGGGTTGAAGGGGAAAAACAGGCAGTCAAGGTCTGTAGGCATGAGGACTTTTGCAAGTTTATCGAGAAGGTACTGGATACGCTGGAGCAGGACGAACGTGTACAAGCCCTGAGAACACGGGCAAAGGAAGGGACACTCCTGCCAAGGCTTATCTCCGGCGACAATAGCGTTATTCCCTACCAGCTACACAGGGCAGAGATGGAACAGATTCTGGATCGGGCGGCCGTCTATCTGCCCTTTCTGAAGGAGAAGGATGCCGAAGGATTGACGCCTGCGGACAAGATTCGTGCGCTGTTGACGTTTCGCATCCCGTACTACGTGGGACCGCTCAATCACCACGCCCCCAACAGCTGGCTCGTACGCAAGACGGAGGGTCCAATCTATCCCTGGAATTTTGAAGACCGGGTGGATCTGGTCCGCAGTGCACAGGCTTTCATTGACCGTATGACCTCCTCCTGCTCCTACCTTCGGGGATGCGATGTGTTGCCTGCCTGCTCGCCCATCTATGAGCGTTTCACCGTACTCAACGAAATGAACCCCATGACTGTAAAGGGTGAACCACTGCCCGTTGAGCTGAAGCAGGCGCTTTATGAACAGGTATTTCTAAAAATCAAGAAGCCGGGCATTCGCAACATCGTCGGCTTCCTGCGGGCGCAGGGCTGCGACGTGAGCCGGGAGGACCTTGGGGGCATCGACGTGCAGGGCGGCGTCAAGAGCAGCCTGCGCACGACGCTTGCACTGCGGGAGATTCTTGGGGAGAAATATGACGATGCGCAGGCTGAAGAAATCGTACTGGCGGCAACATATTTTGGCGATGATCGCAGATTGCTTCGGGAAAAGCTGCGCAGCTTGGGGCTAACCGACGACGTAATCGGTCGCCTACTGCGCCTGCACTGCGCAGGGTGGGGACGCCTGAGCCGGGAACTGCTGTGCGAGATGACGGCCTTTACACCTGGTCAGCCGGATGGCGCCAGCATATTGGATGCCCTGTGGCAGACAAATGAGACGCTGATGGGGTTGCTGAGCGATCGCTATACGTTTGCAGAGGCAATCGAGGCGCGCAACCGTGAGGTGGGGGAGGAAAGTCTGTATGAATTCATAGACGAACTGTACGTCTCGCCGTCAGTAAAACGGCAGATCCGCCAGACAGTGCTGGCTGCTTGTGAACTGCGCAAGGTGATCGGACACGACCCGAAAAAGATTTTCATCGAGATGGCGCGCGGCAAAGAAAAAAAGCCCGAACGCAAGCCTGAGCGCAAGCAGACCCTGCTGGCATGCTATGAGACCTTCCGGGATGAGGCGGGCGCGCTCTATGATACCCTGCAACAGACGGACAATCAGCGGCTGCGTCAGGACAAGCTCTACCTTTACTACACGCAGATGGGCCGGTGCATGTATTCTGGCGAGCGCATCGATCTGGAGGAACTGCTGCGCAGCGAGAGCCTCTATGACATCGACCATATCTACCCCCGTTCGCGCGTTAAGGATGACAGCATTGACAATCGCGTGCTCGTCAAACGGACGCTAAACGAGGAGAAGGGTAACGACTATCCGCTCAGGCATGATATCGTGGAGGCACAAAAGGCGTTTTGGAGCTTCCTGCTGCACAGGAAGCTGATCTCCCGGGAAAAGTACGAGCGCCTGACGCGCCGCACGGGCTTTACAGATGAGGAACTGACGTCGTTTGCAGCGCGGCAGCTTGTGGAGACCCGCCAGGGCACCAAGGCGGTTGCGCAGCTGCTCGGCCGCTTGATGCCCGACAGCGAGATCGTCTATGTGAAGGCAGGACTGGTCTCCGACTTCCGCCATGCGCGAAAGCTGCCCAAGGTGCGCGAGCTCAACGATCTGCATCATGCAAAAGACGCTTACCTCAACATCGTTGTGGGCAACATCTATAATACACAGTTCACGCACTCGCCCATGCGATATATCCGCGAGCACAGGGACAATTATACCATCAATCTTGACAGTCTCCTGAAGATGGAGATTCGCCGCGGCGGCGTGCTGGCGTGGAATCCTGCCGACGAAGGTTCCATCGCTACCGTGCGCCGGACAATGGCGCGCAACAGCCCGCTGGTGACGATGATGCCCGTAATCTACAGCGGCATACTGTTTGATTTGCAGCCGAAGCCCCAAGGCCAGGGCCAGATGCCGCTCAAGAAGGGCTTGCCGATCGAAAAGTATGGTGGATACAACAAGGTTACCGGCGCATGCTTCATGCTGGTGGAACATACGGTGCGTCGGCGCCGGGTGCGCTCGCTTGTTGACGTACCGCTGCACCTGTATCCTAACGCTGTCTCCCATCCGGAACTGGCGCTGCGCCACTGCGTCGAGACGCGCGAACTGAAGGAACCCCGGATTATCCTGCCGATCATCCGCATGCGGTCGCTGATCTCCTTGGACGGGTACAGAATGTATATAACGGGGCGCACCAACGACAATCTCTCCATCCAGAACGCCAATCAGCTGATGGTATCGGAGGAGTGGGAACGGTATATCCAAAAGGTTGTCAAGGCTGCGCGGGAAAGCAGGGAATACGAGCGTCTTCGCGGCGGGGACGGATATCGGCCCAACCCCCGGGATGGCCTCTGTTCGGAGAAGAATCTGGCACTTTACGACCTGTTCGTGCAGAAAATGGAGCGCATGCCATATTGCCAGAGGATGAGCGGTCAGAAGAACAAGTTGCTTCAAGCCCGATCGGCGTTTGAGAATTTGGATGTTGCGCAGCAGTGCTGCATTCTGTGTCAGCTCCTCAACCTGTTTTCACGGTCGGGAGGAGAAGCAGACCTGACAGGCATTGGACTGGTCAAGAATTTTGGCGTCCTGCATCCTTCAGGAATGATTTCTGGATGCGCCCAGGCACTGCTTATCCACCAGTCTCCGACCGGACTGTATGAGCGGGTCATTGACCTCAACAGGCTATGAGCTGGCGAACCGTGGTAATCTCCGGCCGCTGCAAGCTGGACATGAGCCTGGGATACCTGCAGGTGCGCCGGGAAGACGTTACTCGGATTCACTTGTCCGAGATTGGAACGCTGATCGTGGAATCGACCGCGGTGTCTATGACAGCGGCGCTATTGGTGGAGCTGTCGCGGAGAAAAGTGAAAATCCTCTTTTGCGACGAGCAGCGTAATCCTACGGCTGAGGTGATGCCCTGCTATGGCAGCTATGACGCCAGCGGCAAGCTGCGCAGTCAGATTGCCTGGCCCAAAGAGCGAAAGAATCTGCTCTGGGGCACGATTATTCGCGAGAAAATCCGAAAGCAACAGGCCATGCTTCTCTACGCGCATGAGGCGGAGCGAGCGCAGATGCTGGAAGCCTATGCTGAACATGTAGAGGGCGCGGATGCCAGCAACCGCGAGGGACATGCTGCAAAGGTCTACTTTGGCGGCTTGTTTGGCGTGGGATTCACGCGCGGGGATGGATGTGTGGTCAATCAGGCGCTCAACTTTGGCTATGCCATCCTTCTTTCAGCCTTCAATCGTGAGATTGTTGCCAACGGTTATGTGACGCAGCTGGGCGTGTTTCATGACAACATGCTCAATCCCTTCAACCTGGCTTGCGATCTGATGGAACCGTATCGGCCGCTGATCGACAGGTTGGTATATGACTTGCGGCCAAAGGAAATGAACAAGGAGGTCAGGCTTGCGCTGATCGACGTCCTCAATCGGAAGGTGACGATCTCTCAAAGCCGGCAATACGTGAGCAACGCAATCAAAATCTACTGCAAGAGCGTATTCCGCGCCTTGGAGGAAAACGACATGGAGGAGCTTCGGTTTTACAGCGATGAGCTATAGGTTTATGCGTGTATTGGTACTTTACGACCTCCCTTCAACGGACGGGGATGACCGCCGTGCCTACAGCCTGTTTCATCGATATCTGGTCCAAAATGGATTTTTGATGCTCCAGGAGTCGGTTTACTGCAAGCTGGCACTGAACATGACCGCAGTACAGGCGATTTTGGCCAACCTGCGGCGAAACAAACCCGCGGCAGGTGTGATTCAGGTGCTGTGCATCACGGAAAAGCAGTTTGCCCGCAGTGAGTTCATTCTGGGAGAGACGATATCTGATGTGATCGACAGCGACGAAAGGCTGATTGTGCTATGAGACTGGCCTATCTGAACCGCGAAATGGTCATTGACTGGCCGGAGAATCGCGTACCCGTATTCGCTATCGAATCGCCGATACGATTTCGCCGGGCAGTAGGGGAACTGATTGCACAAGCCCAGGGAGACAACGGCGGCTTTGTGTTGTCGCAAGACATGCAGCCTCTGGAATTCGGAAAGTACTGCGAGGTAATCAGCGATCCGCTGAGCGTGGAGCTCAACGATCGTGCCGCACAGGCGGTGCTGACCAGATGGGCGAAGGCACAGGCTGTGTCTGAAAAACACTTTTTGCAAACACAGGAGGTATGCCAGCAGGTGCTGGCCTGGGCTTGCGAAATTGCGCTGGAGAGCGAGGAACCCCTGCTTTTTGCGGATGAGCTGGATTGGACGCAGCTGATTAAGTTGTGTGGGCTGCACTTTGACGACCGGACGACGGACTTGCCTGAGCGCCTCCTGCGGCGAATGTGCGTTGCACAGAGCTATCTGCGTAAGGAATGTTTCATCTTTGTCCATCTGAAGCAATACTTGTCTCAAACGGAACTGGATGCACTGTACCGTGAGGCGTTTTATCGCAAGATGCGCATTCTGCTGGTGGAAACTTCCTGTCCGGCAATCAACAGAACCACTGAAACAGCTTGGATTATTGATAAGGACGATTGCGAAATCTACCCGGATTCGTTATAATGAAGGCGGATGGTTACCTCTGCAACCGTACGGATGGTGTCGTGCGATTCTCCTCCCACAGGATTTGGGGTTTGAGAATGGTGTTGTTTTAGAGGTAACTTAGACAATGTTTTCGCCTACGATTCCCTTATGTTTGTTTGAGAATGGTGTTGTTTTAGAGGTAACTTAGACTTGCCACGCCCCCTTTGTAGATACTGTAGCGTTTGAGAATGGTGTTGTTTTAGAGGTAACTTAGACCTGCTCTTGCGCCGACCAACGTTGTAGAGCCGTTTGAGAATGGTGTTGTTTTAGAGGTAACTTAGACTAAACGACGGAAAAACCAGAACAGTTGTAGTGTTTGAGAATGGTGTTGTTTTAGAGGTAACTTAGACCGGTATTTGATGCCATAGAAGAAGTAAGCGGTTTGAGAATGGTGTTGTTTTAGAGGTAACTTAGACGAAGCGGATACGGTAGCGCCTACATCCACAGGTTTGAGAATGGTGTTGTTTTAGAGGTAACTTAGACGATGTCCATCAAGATTTGCTCCAGCATTGCGTTTGAGAATGGTGTTGTTTTAGAGGTAACTTAGACTTATTGTTTCGGTAACTTCCTCTGATCTATGTTTGAGAATGGTGTTGTTTTAGAGGTAACTTAGACTGTTGTTTTTTCGTGTAACTGGTGTAATTGGTTTGAGAATGGTGTTGTTTTAGAGGTAACTTAGACAGAGTACAGGATATTTAACGAGTATCTTGTGTTTGAGAATGGTGTTGTTTTAGAGGTAACTTAGACACGGGAAGAACGTATGTACCTTCACGGTGGCGTTTGAGAATGGTGTTGTTTTAGAGGTAACTTAGACAGTCTTTCTGATCTTGCCGCTGTAACCCGTGTTTGAGAATGGTGTTGTTTTAGAGGTAACTTAGACTGCATCGGCGGTTTGGTTGTCCTCGGGACGGTTTGAGAATGGTGTTGTTTTAGAGGTAACTTAGACATTGTCTCCACTATCTCCACTCCCATTCCTGTTTGAGAATGGTGTTGTTTTAGAGGTAACTTAGACCGCATCCGTAGCATGATACGCTCCCCACATGTTTGAGAATGGTGTTGTTTTAGAGGTAACTTAGACCTTTTCAACGCCTCGCTTATGCTTCCGCTGGTTTGAGAATGGTGTTGTTTTAGAGGTAACTTAGACCAGCAGGACACCACAAAAGAAAAGCTGGGCGTTTGAGAATGGTGTTGTTTTAGAGGTAACTTAGACACGGCGGTTTGATGATTGAAGGTGATTACGAGTTTGAGAATGGTGTTGTTTTAGAGGTAACTTAGACTTGCGTGTGCAGCATCAACGCGGATCACGAGTTTGAGAATGGTGTTGTTTTAGAGGTAACTTAGACATAACGTCGTTGACAATTTCGTGTGGAAGTGTTTGAGAATGGTGTTGTTTTAGAGGTAACTTAGACGCTGCCGGCAGGCGATGTTCACGCGCACCAGTTTGAGAATGGTGTTGTTTTAGAGGTAACTTAGACGGATGTGTTGGATGCGGTAGGGGCATGGCAGTTTGAGAATGGTGTTGTTTTAGAGGTAACTTAGACATCTGAAACTCCAACAACGTCCATAATTCTGTTTGAGAATGGTGTTGTTTTAGAGGTAACTTAGACACAGTGGTATCACCTTACGCCCTGGGAGCAGTTTGAGAATGGTGTTGTTTTAGAGGTAACTTAGACCTGCAGAACGATCCCGCCATTGGGAAGATGGTTTGAGAATGGTGTTGTTTTAGAGGTAACTTAGACTCTATGCACATGTCGCGTATTTGTTGTGGCAGTTTGAGAATGGTGTTGTTTTAGAGGTAACTTAGACTCCCACCGGCATAGCTGCCGGTCTGCGGCGGTTTGAGAATGGTGTTGTTTTAGGGGTAACTTAGACCATGGCCGGTGCCATTATGAACACTGCCCCGGTTTGAGAATGGTGTTGCCTTATAGGCAATTTAAACCTGTTTCAGTCACGGCGTACTATTGTTGAGGCTTGCTAAATATGCAATAATACGGTCTGTTGATACGAGATGTATGCAGGACCTTAGTTAACATAATGCAGGCCTTTGCATAGCAGGTCCAAAACGAATACTATACAAAAAAAGCCGTACCCAAGAGAGCAAAACCCCCTTGGGTCGCATCTTTTTTCCCATCCCGCCCGCCCTTTACCACCCACTTCTGCCAATGAACATCTCTGACCGAAAGGGGGCGCCGAAACCAGACGCGCAATTCCATAAATCCCCCTTTATCAGTTGTCATCCGATTGAATCCGAAAGGGAGCATGTCCGCTGAAATCCTGGTTTGATCAGGTAACGATGGATTTCAGATAAAAAATCTAGCAAAATCAAACAACAAAAAAGTCCGAAGATTGTAATCTTCAGACAAAATTTTGGTCGAGGTGACAGGATTTGAACCTGCGACCTTTTGGTCCCGAAGCCATCCGGCTCAATTGCATTTTATACGCTATTCACAGTATATCATGCATATCATCTGCCGTCAACGTATATAATTAAATGATTGACTAATAAAGAATAGTTAATACCACATTTTTACCACAGAGCAGCAGATTATGTGTCGTTTTTGCCCTCCGGCAGCTCCAAGGAGAGGGCATTCAGCACGCGGGAATCCAGCCACTCATCCAGATATTTGACCATCTGATTCCGGGAAGCAGATTCGCGCTCCTTCGACAGGTGGGTGTACAGATCCAGCGTTATCCTGATGTCGGCGTGTCCGAGGAAATACTGCGCAGCCTTTACGGGAACACCGGCATCGTACAGGGCCGTGGCGTATGTATGCCGGAGATCGTGCGCCGTAAACTCGAATTGCTTCCGCTCCTTTGCGGGGAGCTTTTTTTCTTTCTCGGCCTTTTTCCGTTCAAGGTCTGTCCTGCGGCCGCGCTGGGTAGGAGGCTCGCCATTCAGGATTCTCTCAAGCACTTTGCAGAAGGTTTCCAGAGCGCGGGACACGGCGCTCTCCGTCAGCTGCTTTCCCTTGGCAGACAGACAGACGAACCCCTCGCGCCTTTCTTCCGGGACAGAGAGCAGCGCAGCGTGCAGGGCTTGACAGATCGGCAGCACCCGGAGACCGGCGTCCGACTTTGCTCGTTCCTCGATCACGACGGAGCCACCTGTGATTACGGCCACGGCCCGGACTTCAAGCGTCCGGGCCTCAAGGTTTACGGCATCCCATTTCAGAGCCATCATTTCGCCGCGCCGGAGACCACACAGCAGCATGAGCAGAACCCACAACCCCGCATGGCTCGCCTCCGTGTTCCAATTCGCCATGATAAGTTCAACCTCCCACCGATCAAGCGCACGGTGGGAGCCTTTTTCATAGCTTGGGAGAATCAGGTCTTCCGCAGGATTGTCGCTGATGATTTTGTTCTTCCGTGCCCGTTCGAACAGGCGCTTGATTGCCTGACGATACTTGTCTACGGTGGAGAAGGACATGCCGCTCACGTCGTTCAGGGCCTTTTGCAGATCAGTCTCGCGGACATCAACGACCCGCATTTTCCCGATCTTTTCCGAGAGCCGCATGTATGGCGTTGCATCGCCTTTCAGATAGGCCTCATTTACGCGAGTGCGGTATGTCACGAGGAAGATATCGACCCATTGCCCAACGGTGATGTTCGGGTCAAGGACAAGCCCAGAAGAGTGGCGGGCCTTATACTCGTCCCTCTTCCGTTCTGCCTCGGCCCGCGTATGGCCGTAGAAATATTTGCGATCAGGCCGCCCGTCTTCCTTGTACCCGATTTGGAGCGAAACCTGAATCAGTCCATCGGGCCGCTCGCCCTTTCGCTTTCTTCCTGCCATCAACAGCCCTCCACGATATACGACCCGCCATCCGGGACGAGCCTTATTCCGCGATACTCACGAAGCAGCCATTCTACGACATACTCGTCATACTCGGCAACCAGAGCGGAGCGGAATGAATCAAGGGGGAGGCCGCCACCGGCGACCAGATCACCGGCAGCAGCCGCGCATTGTTTACGCCATTCCAAATTTGCCGCCGACAGATTCAGGTCGGCATCGGAAATCAGCTCAAGCTCAAAGCAACGCCTCAGAGCATCAGAGGCATCAGGCCAGCGGCCCAGACGCATCATTCTCTCGGCCTCGAACAGCAGCGTCTCCCGCTGGCTGTCGTCAGCCACGAGGAAGAACGATTTACTGCCGCAAGCCGGACACGGAAGCTCGGCCACGGCATGGGCCAGAGAGACATCCGTGTGGCACTTACTGCACCATGCCATTTCCATACGGTACCTCATTCAATTTCGATTTCTCTTGTCTGGATAGATTTACCTGCGATATAGGAATCTGCGTTGTGGTATTCAAAGACCATTGCAAAGGTCTTTACGGTATCAATCCTGTATTTCAGGAACATTTCGGCTCCGTTCGTCCACTCGTGAAGGAACGTGCTGTCGGCTGGCACTTCGACGAACTTACTGATATCGACAGCGCAGCCGTTTACAATCACAGAATCACAGCCGATGTTCAGAATACGGTCGGTCTTGTTTTTCAGAAGCAGCTCGGTCTTGAGGTAGGAGCTGTCGGCTATCTTCTCGACGTAGAAGTTGGAGTAGCTTACGGCGATGTTTTCGTCCTCGTACAGCAGGTACGGGTCTTCTGACACAGGAGCTGCAGCCGGAGCCTCAGTCACCGCGACGGCAGGAACTTCCGGGACAGCAGCAGAGCCATCCAACGGAGCCACATACTCAAGCCGGATGCGGCCCGGAGCATCATCGTACTGTTCCCAAGCAGCTTCGCCGGTGCTGGCGTTGTATTCCAGACCTCCACAATACCCGGCCAGAACCAGACAGCCCTCCCAGAGCGGCACGACATACTCTTCCGGGTACGCCTCTGTTGTCAACAGGGAAGTGCCATCTTCCCACCATGCGTAGCTCGCCAGCAGCGCAGGCTCGTCGAATGAATAGCAGTCAAAGATCGACGCTTTGGTATACACCTCGTCAGCCGGAGCGATGGAATACCAACCCGGCGCAACATCATCGAGCGCACCAACGAAGGAGCCGCCCGAAACAATGACCTCATTGGGCGAAGAGGTAAAATTTACCCCCCCACCGTTAGATATGCCTGACTCTTCCGACATGGCAGAACCACACAGGAAGAGCAGCATTGCCAACGTGAAAGCAAAAGCCCTCTTCAACACAGTAACCTCTCCTTTTTCGCTTAATAACCCTACCACTACCACAACATAACCCGGTTAGTAACCCGGTTACGGTACGGTTATTGTCGGTAACATAACCCCCGAATAACCGCAAGTAACCGCATAAACCGTACCTATAGTTGTTGTAGTAGTATAGAATATGAGATATATGAGGGAGTATATTATATATATACTATACGCGCGCGTGCGCGAGGAATTACTCCCCCGGAGGCCCGCCGTCCAGCAGCTCAAAGATTCCCCAGCGCCTCAGAGCTTCAGCCGACGCGTCCGTCAACCGACGCATTCCCCTGTGCAGACCTGACGCGCCGCGCCTCTTCGATGGCCTTGTTGGTCACGACGATCACGCCTTCGCGGTCGAGGTTGCGGAGAGTATCCAGCAGGAAGCGCTCTTCCGCTGTGATCTGCACATAATCATCGGGGATCACCGGCAGCGGAACATCCCGGCCCTCAAGGAGCTTTTCAGCGGAGATACCGAGAACGTCGCAAATTGGAATCACATATTGCGCAGGAAAGTCCTCTCCGCGACTCAGCCATGTATTCAGGGTGGAAGCAGCTACGCCGATCCGTTCGGCCAGCTGCTTTTTTTGTATTCTCTTCTCAGCGATCAATTCGTTCAGTCGATTCGCAATCGTCATTTCGTTCATACCTCCAAAAATTTTTATTGATAAACCGAATTTAAGTATTGACAAATCCGCAAAACCGATTATAATTAAATTCAGTGATACGGAATCTCGATTCAGAATCGGATTTTCGCTGGAATTGCCACAGAGAGACGTGACCACGAAACGCGAAGCCGCACAACGCCTTGGATTCTTGTTTCTTGTCTCAATTCCGATTATATCACAGTTTAACCATTTTAACAATAGTTAAGAGCGGCAGAAAGGAGAGAAGATTTCATGAAGCGCAATCAGGTCATGGACAGGACTTGGCTCGAACGCGCAAGGCGCGAAAAGGGCTTCACTCAAGAGCAGGTAGCAGAAGCAGCGAAGATCACCACCGCTGGCTACAACCGCATCGAGAAGGGCCTGTTCACCCCCGGCATTGTCACCGGCCTTCTGATCTGTGACAAGCTGGGCATTTCTCCGAGGCAGTTCCTCGCCGAACGCCCCATTGGCTATGCGAAGTAAAGGAGGCCCAGCGGCATGGTACGCAATCGCATCAAGGTATTGCGGGCCGAAGCTGAGATCAGCGCCACAGCTCTTGCCGATAAGATGCCCGAAGGGGTAGACAAGATCGTTATGAGCTACATCGAGAAAGGGCGCGTACTTCCGACGCGGGAAGGACTTGAAACCATGTGCGACGTGTTCGACTGTCTGCCCACAGACATCTACGACGCGCAGGACATCGACCTCCTTGCGGTCAAGCGGGAGCCTGAACAGCAGCAGCCCGCCCCGGAGCCGGTCAAGGTCAAGGCCGTCTCCAACGGGAAGAACCCGAACGAGATCATCATCCAGCCCGCCCGCCGAAGCGGGGAGCAGCACGAAGGGATGGAACAGATTCGCGTCTGGATGCCCGCCGAAGAAAAGGCGGCGCTCTTCAAGGCAGTAGCCGGTCTTGGTTACCACAGCGTAGCCGAATGGCTCCGCGAAAAGTACCGCGCAACGCTGCGTGAGTACATCGCGCTCCAGCTCAAAGACAAGACGCTCCATGAAGCCATTCCTCCTACCACGGATATCAAACCATCGGAAGTTGTTGAATAAATCTTACCAGCGCGGGAGGCAGATCACAATGGCGGTATTTACCAACATTGACATCAAAAAGCGGCGGGAACTACTGAAAATGACCGCTGCAACGCTGGCAGAGATGATCGGCCGCGACCCGACCACCATTTACAACTGGGAGAGCGGGAAAAGCGACCCTGACCCCGATAGTATGTACCAGATCGCAGAAGCCTTTGGAGACCTGAATGTCTGGTACGACTGGATGCGCACGAAGTATTCCAGCTATGCGAGATTGCACCCGGATACGCAGCAGCACGAGCTGCCCGGCGCGATGATGACGATGTTTGCAGAGGTCGGCGATCTCTTGGACATCCAGCGCGAAGCCATCCGGGATGCAGCAGACGGGAAGTTCGACGACCCGGCTCTCGCGGCAACCGTTGAGAAGGAGTCCACCGAAGCCCTCGGAGCCTGCCAGAGATTTCTCAACGCCCTCAAGAGCGCACGGAGGTGAAGCATTTGCCAGCACCAAAGAAGCGTTTTTACAGCGCAAAGGACATCGAAACCATCCTCGGCGTGAGCCGAAGCAAGGCAATCCAGATCATGCACATCTTTGAAAAGCGCGGTCAGCTTTTCAGACTTGGAAATACCCTTCGGGTAGAAATCGACGTATTTGAGCGCTGGCAGACGGAACAGATCGGCCAGCGGACAACATGAACGGAGGATCGAAATGAGTACCAACACCAAAGAAAGAGGCCGTGCCAGCGTCATCATGATGCGCGGTCATGGAGAACAGCGCCTACGACAGGCAATAATGCAAGGGCTTGTCAGGGAAGATGTTGCAGACGACATTGCAGAGCTTCTCCAGCGGATTGAAGACGCACGACGCGAACACGAAGTGCTAGACCAGAACTACAGGAGAGCAGCACAGCGAGTTGGAGAATACGAACGAATCTATCTGGATGCCGTTGGAGCTTTCCAGAGGGAAGAGGCCCGGAACAAAAAGAACGCGGAGCGGAAGGAGAAGGCAAAGGCCGTCGCCATCATCTTTCTCATCGTGTTGGTCAGCACGATCATCAGCAGAGCCATTTTTGGCTAATCACCAGAAGGAGGAACAAACCATGGAAAAGGTCTCTATCTCTCGTTTTACTGAGAAGATCATCGAGCAGCACGGCAGCGACAATGCCGAAGCGGTACTCATCATCGCGGTCGATGGTGAACATGTAACCACCTCGTGCATCGGTCCCGACCCGATGTTCATCAACGATAAATCCGTCGCCCTTGTCGGTGCAATGAGGGCAATCCTCGACACGAAGTTCAAGCTCGCCAGCGCCATGTACGATCACCTCAAGCAGCACGGAAGAATCTGGACGGAGATTCAGGAAAAGGTCGTCGATGAGCCTGCGGAATCATTCGAACCCGCAAAGCCCAAAGAGCAGCAGAAGCCCAACTGCCCCCCAAAGGCAACCGATCCCGAAGAAGAATTCATCCACGGCCTTTTCGACTTGCTCGAGCGCACGTTTGGAGGTGTCAAGAATGCGCATGACGATTGAGCGGATGGTCATCCAGAACTTCAAGGGAGTTCGGGAGCTTTCCATCGACTTCGGTGAGGTCACACGCATCAGCGGCATGAACGGAACCGGCAAGACCACCATCCCCGATGCTTTCAGTTGGGTGCTGTGGAACAAGGATTCTCGCGGCAACACACCCGGCAGCTACGACTTCCGGGAAAAGCCGCTGGACGAGAACGGTGACGAAATCCACAACCTCGATACGACGGTGGAGCTGTTCTGCAAGCTGGATGGTCAGCCCTTCAACCTTCGCCGGACGCAGCGTGAGAACTGGGACAAGAAGCGCGGCAGCGCAGAGTCGGTCTATCAGGGCAATGTCTCCACCTACTGGATTAACGATGTGGAAACGAAGCTCACTGACTTCAAAGCCCGAATCAGTCAGATCACTTCGGAAGAGGTCTTCCGGCTCATTGGCTCCCTCTCCGCTTTCAACGCCCTCGACTGGAAGAAACGCCGGGAGCAGCTGATCGCCCTTTCTGATACCGATGTGGACACGCTCCTGCTGCAGCGCGATGAATACAGGCCCCTCGCCGACGAATGCGCCCAGCGAAACGTCGGAGTGGAAGACCTGCGGAAGATCCTCTCCGATCAGCGCAAGCGCACCAACGAAGAGCTGAAGATGATTCCCGTCCGCATCGACGAAGCCCGCAAGGCCCTCCCGGTCATTGATGCCCGTACGATATGATGCCGGCAGAATACAATCCCCGAAAAGACCTGCAGCCGGGAGACCGGGAGTGGGAGAAGATCGAGAACTCCCTCGGAACTTTCGGCATGGTCGAGCCGATTGTGTTCAATGAGCGCAGCGGTCGCATCGTTGGCGGTCACCAGCGGGCGAAAATCCTTGCGCATCGCGGAGAGGAAGAGGTCGACGTCTCCATCGTGAATTTGAGCGATGAGGACGAAAAAATCCTTTGCGCGAAGCTCAACCGCGTACAGGGCTATTGGGACACGGCAAAGCTGGCAGACCTGCTTGTGGAGATCAAGGAGGCCACCGGCTCCATTGAGGCCACGGGCTTTGACGAGTGGGAGCTGGAAAGCCTCACGCAGGAATACGATCACATCGACAACCTGATGGACGACGATTTCTCCGACGCTGGCAGCCACGAACAGACCACCTTCGCGGTCACGTTCACATTCCCGATGAGCAGCAAGGAAGTCATTGACGATTTCATTGCGGAAGAGGGCAAAGAGGCCCTTAGAGATATTATTACTACACAGATAACGGGAGGTGAAGAGTAATGCTTATCCAGAAGAAGCTCATAAAAGATATGGACAGAGCAGCTTACAACCCCCGTGTCGATTTGAGACCCGGAGACGATGAGTACGAAGCCCTCAAGGACAGCCTCACGGAGTTCGGTCTGGTTATCCCGATCATTTGGAACCAGCGGACGAACCGCGTTGTCGGTGGCCATCAGCGCCTCACCGTCGAAGAAGACCTCGGCCATAAGTTCAAGGCGGCGTCCCTTACCGGCTCCGGCTCGGACGGTGGAACGCTGTACAGCCTGCCGAACATGCCGCCCGCGCACACGCGCACGGCAGACCAGTTTCTTTCCCAGATCAGGGCGTTCGGCGGCGGCGTTTCCGGCATGACCGTTGCCGACCGTGGATTCCTGCTTCTCTTGGCGCAAAAGAACGGCTGGAACCCCGGAGGCAATAGCGACTACGGCCATTGCTACAAGGACGCTTCGAGATACGAGTACGGCAAGGCCGTGACGGTTGGCACGAAGCGAGGCTTCAACGGCTGGCTCTATGAGTGCATTCAGGCCCATACCACCAGCGCCGAACTTGCCCCGGATGTGTCGCCGCTGTACTGGAAGCGCCTCAAACAGATCGGCGGCACGGATGCCTACCCGACGATGCGCGACGCAAGCTGGCCCAAGAGTACCATTCTGACGCTGAACGGCTCCGGCCCGCTGGACTGGTATCTGGACGGAACGCCCGGCAGCGTATGCGACATCGTGGGCAACCAGTTCGAGCAGGACTACGGCTATCGCATCGTGGGCAATGAGCTGCAAATCCTTGAGAACAACAACGCCGCCAGCCCGGACGCCGACCTCTCATCCACCAGCGCAGCGTGGAAGGCCATTCTGCCCAACGCCAGCGACGACGGATATACCCTCGTGGCACCCGGAACGACGGGAACGCTGCACTGGAACTGGTTGAACAGCAAGATCACGTTGGACACGGCCATTCCCACCTACGATAACGAATATCGCGGGACGTACTTCAAGGATCTTGCCGTGAACAGCGCCAACCTCCCACACATCCCTTACATCGTGCGAGAGCTGGGCCTTTTCCCGACCAGCGGCAGCACGATGAAGGGTTATTACTACATGCAGTTCACGGCGGACGAGCGTTTCCCCCGGCGCGGCGGCGGCTACTACGGCGGCGGCGGCATGGGCCTCGGCTTCGAGGATTGCTCCTACCCGCGCTCCGGCGCGTCCTGGGCCTATGGTGCCCGCCCCCGCTCCCTCTGGACTGCTGAATCCTGAACCCTGAACGGCTGAGGGGGGGTGCGCGATAGCGCATCCCCCGGCCACGGAGGAAAAACGATGGCTGTTGATTTCGGCTATATAGGCCCAACCTGCCAGAAGATCGAGGATATGATTGCGTTCGCAAGGCCGATCATCGGCAGGTGGCCCCCGTTCTATCGCTATACGCTTGGCGAAGACGTCTACCGGCAGATGATTCAGCTTCTTCGGCTTGCGACGAAGGCGAGGCTCAAGTATTACAACAAGACCACGCTGCAAGAGCTTGACACGGAGAAGGAAATTCTCAAGGTATTCGTCCGTCAGGCAAATGCGACGGAGTTTTGTGACAAGAAAGGAGAGAAGCGCAAGCTACTGTCTGATCATACCTATGGGGTTTGGGCAGAAAAGCTGACGGAAATCGGCAAGCTGATTGGCGGATGGATTCAGGGCATCAATAAGAAAAACGAATAAATCGCAGGGAACGTGCCGCGATTTGGGCTTGGCCTGTTTTTCGGTGGTTCAGCGTTTCCCCCGGCGCGGCGGCAACTACAACAACGGCGGCAACATGGGCCTCGGCTACGAGAATTGCAACAACCCGCGCTCCAACGCGAACAGGAACTATGGTGCCCGCCCCCGCTCCCAGCAGCATCAAAAAGGCCTGACGATTACGCATCGCGGCCATTCAATTTGTTTGGGAGGGGCGCGTTCCCTTCCGGGGAGTACCCGGTAAATGAAAAGCCCGGAGACGATAGTCGCGGGCATCGCTGCGAAGCGCCCGGAAGGGCGGAAAGCTATGGCTGCCCGCAGCACAACCCGACAGCCTACGCACAGCGGAAACGCCACGCGCAGCAGAACGGAGTGACTTTTTTGGAAAAGCTGCATGACCTGAAAGATCGCATCTGTTCGTTTGATAATCTCCTCGCGGCATACCGCGAAGCCGCTCGCGGCAAGCGGTATCGCAACGAAGTTATTACTTTCAGCTTCGGACTGGAAGAAAATCTGCTGGAAATCCAACGCGAGCTTCTTGACAGGAGCTATACAGTCGGTAATTACCGAGAGTTCTATGTGCGATACCCGAAACCGCGTCTCGTTATGGCGCTCGGATTTCGAGACCGCATCGTGCAATGGGCGATCTATCGGCAAATCAATCCATACATGGAAAAAAGGTTCATCCAGCACAGCTATGGTTGCCGCCAGAACAAGGGAACGCTTGCAGCGGCACAATGCCTGCTGAATTGGGTTCGGCTTATCAGCAGAAAGCCGGATGCAAAAGACTGGGCCATTGTGAAAGGCGATATCAGCAAGTATTTCTACAGAGTAGATCATGAGGTAATCTTGCGAATCTATTCCCAAATCACCGACGATGAGTGGTTTCTTTGGTTGATAGGCACGATCATCAACAACCCAGACCTGCCATTTGGATTGCCAGAGGGCGCAAGCATTGACGATTGCCCTCGTGATCGACGGCTGTACGAAGTCGGTATGCCCATCGGAAACCTGACCAGTCAGGAAACGGCGAATATTTACCTTGACCGCCTTGATCAATTCGTGAAGCACTCCCTGCGCCAGCGCTTCTATCTGCGATATATGGACGATTTTGCCATCATTTGCAAAAGGGACGAGGCCAAAGTGTTGCTTGAGACCATTACGGCATTCCTTCGAGCGGAGCTTCGCCTGACCATCAGCCCGAAAAGCAACATTGTACCAGCGACGCAGCCGGTCGAGTTCGTGGGCTATCTCATCACACCGCACGGCATGAGATTGAGGAAAAAGACCACGAGACATATCAAGCGGGCGCTTATGCACCTATCAGAGCGCTATGCGGAAGGGGAAATCAGCATCGACGAAGCCTTGCAGGCAGTGAACAGCTACCACGGCCTTACGAAGCACTGCAATGGCTACAACCTCCGGCGTTGGATTGAGGAAAACATCGTGTTTTCGCATCAGAGTTCACCAGAAGGGAAAATCATCTATGAGCAGATTTAACGCGAACAAGCCACGCGATCATCCCGGGAAAGCCAGAAAGTTCTACGATATCGTACCGCGCGATGACGGGCTTGTGGATGTTTACCTGGCCCCGGACGTGCAGACATACGACACCAACCTAGGCATCAGGGAATACGACATTTCCGTCAGGGCGGTACTGGGCGTAGTGCCGTGGCCGGAGCTTGAAGCTGACATACGGCTGCGGTATGACGACTGGTGCGCTTCGGCGGCTGCGATTGACCTGTAAGGAGTTGAGAAAGATGGGAAAACCAACGGGTGAAGCCGTCGTACAGGCGGCCATCCGCCTTGTAGACAGGTCTTACGATGAAATGGACTGTCAGGGGATGATTGAAGAGGCTGTCAGAAAAGCCGGAGGAAGCATGAGCTATTCCGGCAGCAACGCCATGGCGCGGGCCGTGAGCGGCCTCACGACGCTCAAGGAAGCAAAAAAGGCCGGTCTTAGGCCGGGCATGGCGCTTTTCATCCATGAGGACGGAGGCGATTATCCTAAGGAATACCATGCGGACGGCCTTGGAAACTTCAGTCACGTCGGGCTATATGCCGGGGAAGACGCGCTGATCGACACGGACAAGTACGGAAAGCCGCGCAGTTGCAATGTGGTACACTCCAGCGCCACCATGGGCCGCGTGGCGGGCTCCACCCTGCAAAACGGCTGGACGCACGCCGGGTACTTCCGTGAGATCGAATACGGCGATGGCGATAGCGCAGCGCCCGTCCCTTCCACGCCACCGAGCAGCCAGACCCTTGGCAGCCGAACCCTCAAGAGGGGCGACACCGGCAGCGATGTACAGGAAATGCAGGCGAACCTGATGATGCTTGGTTATGATCTGGGCAGTTACGGCGCGGACGGAGATTTCGGAAGCCGAACTGAGAAAGCCGTCATGGCGTTCCAGAGGTCAAGCGCCCTTGATGTGGACGGAAAGTTTGGGCCCAAGTCCTTTTCGGCCATGAAATCTTCGCTCGCGTCCATCGAAAAGGAGCAGCTGGAAGAACAGCCGGAGCAGGAAGCGCCACCCTCCGCAGCAGAAAAGAAAATCATCACGGTTACGGCAAATTCCGTCAACGCTCGCGTCGGAGATTCAACCGAATACGATTCGGTGGGTCGTCTGGACGAGGGAGAATCCATTGAGTATGTAGCTACCGCACCCAACGGCTGGAACGCCGGTCGCTGGAAGAACCGCATCGTATGGATTTCTCCCGAGTTTTCCAAAGTAACCTGACGGAACCCGCATGGGCGCGTCGCCCATGAGCTACATGAGCCTGTGGGCGAGAAAGGATGATACCCATGCAGCAGGAAATCACGCTCAAGGTGATTTTTGACTGGTGTCTGGAACACTGGTCTTTTGTGATTTTTGCGATAGGTCTCTTTGTTCAGTTTACCCCCGCCATCAAGTGCAGCCCGATCACCGCTATCATCAAGTGGATTGGCAAGGCTATCAACGGTGAAGTCTTGCAACGGATTTCCGGGCTTGAGATCAGGGCGGATCAGCAGCGCAAGTCCATCGACGAAAACGAGATGGACAGGATTCGATGGGAGGTATTGGACTTCGCAAATGCCTGCCGGAACCATGTGAAGCACACGAAAGATGAGTTCCATCACATTATCGCACTCAACGAGAAGTACCACAAACTGCTGGACAAGTACGGCGATGAAAACGGCGTATTCGACGCAGAGTATGCCTATATCGTTGAACTTTATCACGATTGCCAGCGCAACAACAGCTTTTTATAAACGAAAGGAAGGACTTGCAATGAAGAAGATTCTATCCATCATCATGTGCGCGATGCTCGTTTTCGCGCTCCCCTGCCTTGCAGTTGCGCAGACCGCAGGCGCGGCCACGCCCGAACCCGTTCAACCGCTTGACCCCGGCGACGTATCGTGGCTGAACACCTACCTCGATTATGTCATCGTAGGTATCTGCATCGTTATTGGCCTGCTTATCAAGCATTGCACGCCGCTGGACAACAAATACATTCCTCTTATCGTCGCGGTTGTGGGTTTGCTGATTGCAGTGTGGTCGCACTGGGGCGAGGGCATCACGCCGGTTGTGCTGCTGGGCGGCATGTTCTCCGGCCTCGCGTCCACGGGCTTCCATCAGGTTTTCAAGCAACTGTTTTTCTCGGATATCAATGAATAAGTGAATCAACGCAAAGAGCCGCTGCCCTTCGGGGCGGCGGCTCTTTTTTTCGTTTTCCACAATACGCCAGAACGCCAGATAATGCGGATATTCGTATTTCGAGAGAAAATAAACCGAAATATCGAATTTTAGTATTGACAATACTAAACTATTTTAGTATAATTCAATCAAGATCAGCAAAGATCAGGAGGAAAAAGGCCATGATGCATGAGGAATTTGAGAAGATCACCGGGCTGGAAATCAGCTACCGCGACTACAGCGAAGTCATCGAGCCGATGTACAGCGTCCTTTCGATGGACAAATACCGCTTCTGCGAAATGATCAAGCCCACGGCGAAGGTCATGGCAAAGCAGTACGCGGAAGAACGCAAGGCCAAGGAAATGCAGAACCAGCGCCTCGTGTTCATCAACCAGCATGGTCTTACCCCGAACGGCTGCTATCACATCGGCTACTACGCAAAGGTCGTAGGAGCAGACATCCGCACCGGCAAGATCAAGGTCAGGAACCTCACAGCCGAAGAGTTCGACGATCAGGTGCGCTATCATTCAATGTATTGGCACGGGGATGAGCGAATCAAAGCTCGCGGCCTCGGCCATAGGGACTACGACGACTACGAGGTCATCCTCGTGGTCGCGTAATTCAGAAAGGACGGCTCTATGAAAGAACCAAAGAAGCGGAAGAGGAAGCTCATCTATCCCGGTACAAAGGAGGCCGCGCAGCAGCGGTCTCTGGCCGCCAGAAAGAAGAAAGAAGAACCTGACTGGATTGGCAATGCCCCGAACTATGACAAGTTCCACGGCTGGACACCGGAGGAAGTGCTTGTCCATCTCAACATCGACTGAATATGTTGCTCGGCAGCAAAACGGGCAGGAAGGAGCCTACCATGAAAACAATGTTGGATATCCTCAAGGAACGCCTCCCGGAAGGGCTTGAGATCATCAAGGTGCACGACAAGAGCGGCAGCAGCCAAATCAAGGTTGATTTCTCTTATAACGGCACGGAAACGGTCGGCTATCTGTATAAGACCTGCGCACCCGGCCAAGCAGAACGAAACTGCGATTTCATCATCTATTCAACGATGATTTCAATCGGCCTCAAGAACAACGATCTCTATATGGCGCAGGAGTGGATGAAGAAGCAGGATGCGCTCATGCGCGGAGGGCCTGAGAATGGCGAAGCGCTTTGAAAAGGCAAGGGAGTACACGAAGAAATATGGGCCGCAGCTTCTCCCTTGCCGCTTCTGCGGCAACACCGATATCCGCATCGTCTCCGACCGCACCATCTTCCCACCCAAAGACGGTTGGGGCGTTGTATGCACCACCGACAGTTGCGACAGCACAACCACATACACCAGCGTCCGGGGAGGCAGTCCGGCGCTGGAACGAACAACAATCCAAAGGAGGAACTCAGCATGAAGAATAATATCAGCAGTAGGATTCGCGGCGCTATGTACGGCGTAGCAGTAGGGGATGCGCTCGGCGCTCCCCTTGAGTTTATGGACGCAACCCGCATCCAGATGCAGCACGGAACCGTCCGGGACATGATCGGAGGCGGCTGGCTCGGTGTTCGTCCCGGAGAGTTCACCGACGACACGCAGATGACGCTCGCAGTTGCGCACGGCATCGTGGAAGAAGCTGGAGACCCCATCGAGGCAATCGGCAGGCATTTTGTCAAGTGGGCCAACAGCGGCCCGAAGGATGTCGGCGCCACCTGCGCAAGCTCCATCCATCGCGCCATGCACATTGCGAAGGATCCCGCCGCTCCCAGCAAAGACGACTGGTTCAATGCTGCAGCAGCCACGCACACACTCATGCACGGCAGATCAGCAGGAAACGGCTCGCTCATGCGCACGGCCTACGTTGGTCTCTATTACCGCGATCAAGATGAGGCCGTAGAAAAGGCAAGGCAGATATCCAAGATGACCCACTACGACGACGATACCGCCATGGATTGCGCTGCGTATAGCGCTATTCTGAACAGGATTGTTCGTGAGGACGACATCCACAGCCGTCGACTGCTCATCGTTGCTCTCGCTTGCAGTTACGATTTTTGCAAAAACCGCTACTTGTATGAGCTGCTTTCCTGTCCGGGCTACACCCCCAGACCGACCGGCTATGTCGTGGACAGCTTTGCAGCAGCTCTTCACTGCATCTTCACTACGGACAGTTTCGAGGAAGCCGTCGTCAAGGCTGTCAATCTCGGCGGCGATGCCGACACCATCGGCGCAATCACAGGCGGCCTCGCCGGAGCGCTCTACGGTTATGAAGCCATCCCGGAGCGTTGGACGAAATGCCTCGACCCGAATGACTGCGCAGAGCTGGACGCGCTTTGCGAGGTTGCCGCTCTGCGGTGAAGGGAGAAGCTCGATGAAGGTATATCGTTACTACACCCCATACCGCCCACCGGCTCCCGGAGCAGTACCGAGCGGATTCGTTGATGCGCAGGTCTGGGGCAGCAGGCCATTCATCCCGGAAATCAACCATACCGCGTGGGGAACGGTCGATTACGCGCAGCCCCTCACGCAGAAGCAGATGGCCGATTACGAGCTACTTCCGGCCAACATTCAGCAGCAGCCGGTCGAGGTGCCGGAGGTACGCCGATGAAGCTATGGTATATCAAGCCGGAGCTGCGAGAGGCCCAGCGGGAAGCCGAAGAGATCGTCACTCGCTACAACAAGGAAATTCCGTGTTACATCCGGGGAGACGTGAAAATCAGAATGGCATGGCGCGTAGACACCCGCACCCGCGAAGCCATCCCGCTGGAAGACTGGAAGCAATATGGGGAAGCGGCTCTTCCGGCATACATCCCCGAAGCGGAGCTGCTGGTCAACGGAGAGGTCGTCATGCGCGACCTTCTCGACCTCATTCTCATCGACATCAACCGTCTGGAAATAAAAGCGATACTGCAATCGCGGAAGGAGGAAACGCCAGCATGATTTATATTCGCCTCACCGAAGCGCAGAAAGCCCAACATCCGTCGATACATTGCACCGGCAGCGTCCCAGGTATGAAGAAGCTCAGCATCTGGGGCAAGAACTACCGGTGCGTCAGATGTGGGCAGTATATCTACAACCTATCCATCTACATTGGCTCGTACCGAGCTTGCCGTCGCTGGTTGTAGCAGCTTTCAATGCTTGACAATGATATTCTGAAATAGTAAAATACACGCAGAAGGGAGCGTGGGAAGGTGGCAATGATTCCCCTGAAAGAGTACGCCGAAAAGCTCGGCAAGAATCCCGTCACGGCGGCGCAGAAAGCAGCTCGTGGTGGATTCAGAACAGCCCGCAAGATCGGCTGCCAATGGTTCATCGAAGAGAGCGAACCCTATGGCGATAACCGCGTTACTCATGGCCGATATGTTGGCTATCGCCGTCCGGCCAGAAGGGAACCCCCTACAGAAGAATAGACCGCGATTTCGGTGTTCGAGAATACGTTGGTGCGTATTCTCGAATTTTTTTATAAAAAATACGAATTTTCGCTTTTTAACTATTGACAACACTAAAATTATTTAGTATAATTCAATCAAGGTCAACGAAAGTCAAGGAGGTCACCGGGATGTTCAAGAAGATCGTAGCGGCCATCGCAGCCATCAACACGCAGGAAGATTTCAATATCGCCTGCGGCATGATCGACACCGCATTCCAGCAGGAAAAGATCAGCTGGAAAGATCACCAGCTCCTGCACTCGCTTATCAGCAAGATGCGCGTCGAAGCGTAACCATCACGAAGGAGGAAGCACCGATGAAGTTCAACCTGAAAGAAGCCCTCGTCACCAAAGGATTCACCCCCATCGCTGACCCGTTCGGTTGCGCCGAACCCGGCCAGATTGTCCAGAAGACTTTCGAGCGGGAAGTTGAAACCGTCTGGCACGGAACCGCGAAGGATGTTCTCACGGTCATGGTTCGATTCACCTCCGACTATGAGGCGGTCACGGTCAAGTACTTCAGGCACGTCAACACCCCGTTCAAAGTCAAGTCGCACCGCTCCAATAAGAGAGCCTACAACGCCATCGAAGACACCATCCGTCTCCGGGGCTTCGCAATTTGAGAAGGAGGAATCCCGATGAAGAACAACAGCAGCGCCCGGAAAGGTTACAGGGTAGATATCATCCTGCCGCATCGTAACTCCTGCATCCGCTTCCACGTGAAGCGTTACGCCAACGGCCATGTCGCCTACGACATGGAGAAGAACGGGAAGATGGCCTATGGCCGCTTCATCCAGACCACCCGCGAAGAGATCAACAAGCTCATCGCCAATGCCGCGAAGCTGGCAGAAGCCCAGATCAAGGGCCTTGGCCTTGTGGAAACCCTCGAAGAGGTTTACGGCTGATAAGCCGTCCTGATACGGGAGGCGGCAACGCCTCCCGGCCTACCAACTATCGCCCCATCAACCAAAGAAAACGGAGGTATATCACAATGAAGTTTGGACGCACTCTCATGGAACTGGCTCAGGAACTCGACCGTCAGCGCAATGCGAAGCACGACTATCTGCTCGACACCCGGAACATCATCATGGACAGCACGGAGGACGGCCAGAGCATCACCCTCCAGAATCCCCAGCAGCACATGAACACCATCCTGCGCGTGAACGACATCGCCCACCGGCAAATCGGCTCCGCACTCGGCATCCCGGCGAAGTACTACGACAAGATGCGAGCTGAGAACCCCGACTTGCTGGCAGCCAATGTGAACAGTTGGTTCAGCCACGACCCGTCCACCCGCATGGTGAGAACCCTCGACGGAACCGCTCGCGCCTTCCTCTCCGACCGCTACCGCCGCATCGACAACTACGAGATCGCAGAGGCAGTCCTCCCGATCATCGCCGACATCAAGGACGCTCGCATCGAGAGCTGCGAGGTCACCGACGAACGCATGTACATCAAGGTCGTCAACCCGCGTCTCGAAACGGAGGTTGTCCCCGGCGACGTGGTGCAGTCCGGCATCATCATCACCAACAGCGAAGTGGGAATGGGAAGCATGGCGGTACAGCCGCTGGTCTACCGCCTCGTCTGCTCGAACGGCATGGTCGTCAACGACGCAGCCACCCGTCGCTACCACATCGGACGCGGCAACGAAGCCGGAGAGGATTACAGCCTCTACTCCAACGCGACCCTCGCAGCAGATGACCGGGCGCTGATGCTCAAGGTGCAGGACACCGTCCGCGCAGCCGTCGATCAGACCCGCTTCGAGAAGGTGGTCAAGATGATGCGCGACGCGAAGCAGGCGAAGATCGTCACCACAGATATTCCCCAGATGATCGAGCTGGCTTCCTCCGATTACGGCTTCACGAAGAAGGAGGGCAGCCGCATCCTCGATCACCTTATCCGTGACGGAGAGTTCAGCCTGTACGGTCTGGCGAACGCGGTCACCCGCGCAGCGCAGGATGTAGAGAGCTACGACCGCTCCACCGAAATGGAAAGCGTCGGTTACAGCATCCTCGGCATGAGCCGCGAAAAGTGGAACCGGCTGAACGCGGTGGCGGCATGACGCTCAAGTGCAAAAGCTGCATCCACTACTACCGCACAATGGCAACGGGAGCGGGGTACAACCCCGCTCCGTACTGCCACCTCTGGGAAGACACCGGCAGAACCCCAAACATCCTGACGCAGGAATGCTACGAAAAACGGAAGCCTCCGAAGAGGCAGAAAGGAACGAAGAAATGAACAAGCAGCGCAGAGCAACCATCCAGAGCATCTTCGGCAAGATCGAAGAACTGAGAGACCAGATTGAGGAAGTCCAGAACGAAGAGCAGGAAGCCTATGACAACCTCCCGGAGGGGCTGCAGAACTCCGAGCGCGGCGAAGCGATGAGCGAGGCCATCGATGCCCTTGAGACGGCCTACAGCAGCATCGAGGATGCCTTGGGCAGCCTCGAAGAGGCCATGCAGTGAAGTTTCAGCAGACCATCGCGGAATGAGTGGCAGTTAAACGCAGTTTAACGCCCCTCAGACTGCCTCGGAGCTTCTACCCGACCAAACTCCCATACAAACAACAAAACGTCCCTGCGCGCCATTTTAGGCCGTTTTACGCAGGGACGTTTTTTAATCCGCAAATGCGATTACCACAAAAACGACGGTTACTACCACATTTTTACCACAAACGGGAAATTAGAAAAACGAGAAAAACGAGAAAAAGAAGTTCACACCATTTCGGCCATGATGGACATTCAGCCTCGGAGCCCCCCTTTTCTTCTACGCGAAAAGCGTTGATTTTCAAGGCTTTTTCGATATTCTTTCAGAAAAAAACCAGCGGCCTGAGCAATGCTCAAGCCGCTGCTGGAATGGTCGAGGTGACAGGATTTGAACCTGCGACCTTTTGGTCCCGAACCAAACGCGCTACCAAACTGCGCTACACCTCGATAGAAAAAAGCTGGAGCCAATAAAGGGACTCGAACCCTTGACCTGCTGATTACGAATCAGCTGCTCTACCAACTGAGCTATATTGGCGCATCAGCATTAATCATTATAGCAAAGGTCGGCGCGTTTGTCCAGCGTTTTTTTGAAAAACCCGTCAATGTCCCTGGAAACCGTTCCGCACGCCGTTTCTGCACTTGACGCGCCGTGCGGCGGCGGATATAATACGCATATGTGTCATAGAAAATGCGCGTAGGGCAGGGGAGGGCTTGGCTGTGCGGAAGGCGCTTGGAGTCGCGGCGATGGTCGGGCTGTTTCTGCTGCTGCTTAGCGCGCTGGTCGTGGCTTCGCCGCAGGAAGGCGCGCTCACACGGCGCATTGAGCCGCCCACCGTGCCACCGGATGCGGCGCTCGCCGCCATGGTTTTGCCTGATGGCACTCTGGCAACACAGGCAAACAATGGCACGCAGAGCGTGCGCATGGACGTGCAGCTGGATGCGCCGCCTGCGGCTGGAGTCGTATGCCAGTTGCAAGGCCGGCGCGACGCCAATGGCCGAGTCCTCACTGCGCCACGGTATGTGCAAAGCGTGTATCAGGTGTTTCGGGCGGAGGCGGCGGGAGGATGATTCCGTACGCATGAAACCAAACATATGCAAAGAAAAATTTGAAAACGGAAGGATGGTTGACATACCATGAAGGTCAACAATCGCCGCCGCGTAAAGATGAGCAAGCGGACCTCCGCAATCATCGTGCTGTGCGTGGCGCTGGTACTTACGCTGACCGTGGGCTATCTGGGCCTCAACGGCACATGGCTGGATAGCCGGGGACTGTATAAGCTGTTGCCCTGGCTGCCCACCTCTGATGTGGACAACTGGCCGCAGTCCATCGCCCTGGGCCTGGACCTCAAGGGCGGCGTGTATGTGGAATATGAAGCGTCCATGAGCGATGAGATGCGCGCCGAGGGATATGATTTCGGCACGCTGCTGGACTCTACCATGAGCATCATCGCCAACCGCCTCACCGAAAAGGGATACCCGGAAGCCACCGTCAGCCAGTTGGGTCAGACCGGCATCCGCGTGGAGATTCCTGATGTGACCGACCCCGCAGCCGTGCTGGACCTGATTGGTTCGCCGGCAAAGCTGGAGTTCCTCGATCCTGACGGTAATGTATTCATGGAGGGCCGCCACCTGCAGTCCGCCACCCCCATCACCAATACCGAGACCGGACAGCCCGCCATCAGCTTCCGCCTGACCAGCGAGGGCGCCGAAATCTTTGGCGACATGACCGCTCAGTCCATTGGCAAGACCATCACCATCCAGCTGGATGGCGAAGTGCTCATGAGCCCCACTGTCAACGAGGCCATCTATGGCGGCGATGTCATGGTCACCGGCAGCTTCACCGAGGAACAGACGCAGGATATCTGCCTCAAGCTGCAAAGCGGCGCGCTGCCCCTGGATCTGCGCCAGGACAAGCTCGATACCATCTCCGCCACGCTGGGTATCGACGCACTGTCTACCAGCATTACGGCGGCCATCATCGGCATTCTGATCGTCATGCTCATCATGCTGGTGCGCTACCGCATGTGCGGCCTGGTGGCTGACTGGGCACTGTGCGTGTATATCATCCTGCTGTTCCTCTTCATCGCTGTCGTTCCCGGCATCCAGCTCACGCTGCCCGGCATCGCGGGTATCATTCTGGGCATCGGCATGGCGGTGGACGCCAACGTGGTCATCTTCGAGCGCGTGATGGAGGAGGTCCGCCTGGGCCGCCCGATGATTCACGCAGTGCGCATCGGCTTCAAAAACGCCATGAGCGCCGTGCTCGACGCCAACGTGACCACCATCATCGCCGCCGTGGTGCTGCTGTTCTATGGCACCGGCTCGGTGCAGGGCTTTGCCACGACGCTGCTGCTGGGCGTAATCACCAGCATGATCACGGCCATTGTGGTCACGCGTTTCCTGCTCACGCGCTTTGTGCGCGTGTTCCATGAGCCCAGGCTGTTTGTAGCGGTTAAACCCGCCGCAGACGCCGCTGTTGAAGGGGAGGCGAAGTAATATGAAAATTCAGAAGCGCGCCCGTGTCTGCCTGTGCGTTTCCGCCGCCATTCTGGTGACCGCTTTGGTGATGTCGCTGCTGGGCTATGGCATCAACTATGGCATTGACTTCGCGGGCGGCCTCAATATTCAGTACGACATGGGCGCCGCCTTTAACCAGGCCGATGTGGAAACGGTTCTGCGCAATCAGGGCATCAGCCAGTTCACCATTTCTTCCTCCGGCGCCGAGGGACATGTGGTGCAGATCCGCGTGCCTACGCTCAGCGGCGATGAGGAAATCCAGAATTTGCAAAACGGCCTGGAGGCCGAGCTGTCCCAGATCTATCCCGAAATGGATACCGAAACCGCCACCGCCAGCTATGTCGGCCCTGTCGCGGGCGCCACGCTGGTGCGCAACGCCGTGATCAGCGTGCTGCTGGCCGCTGTGCTGATGCTGGCCTATATCGCCCTGCGGTTTGACTTCGCGTCGGGCCTTGCGGCGGTCATCGGCCTGCTGCACGACGTGCTTATCATGATCGCCTTCATGGTGATCCTGCGCAGCGTAATTCAGATGAATTCATCCTTCATCGCGGCCATGCTGACCATCGTCGGCTATTCCATCAACAATACCATCGTCATCTTCGACCGCATTCGCGAGAACAACAAAAAGCCCGCGTATGCCGGCATGAAACGCGAAGATGTGGTCTCCATCTCCGTGCGGGAAAGCCTGGGCCGCACGATCAACACCACACTGACCACGCTGGTGACGATCGTGACCCTTTACATCCTGGGCGTGGACACCATCCGCGAGTTCAGCCTGCCCATCATTATCGGCATTCTGGCGGGCGCCTACAGCGCCAACATGATCAACGGCTATGTATGGGCTGCTCTGGAGGAACTGCGGATCGCCCACAAGAGCCAGAAAAAGCTCAAGGCCAAGAAGGCGTAAGCGTTTTCTCAAAACGCCTATGCCAGCGCCCCTCCGAACATCATCTGTCCGGAGGGGTAATTTGTCTGTATGCCATTTGACCCGGACAACTGGGCACAGGACGAAAAGGTGAGCTCCCGGTCATGAAAGTGCACAGACGTTGCCGGGGCGCGTTGCACGTCGGGCCGGGAAAGAGGGCCTTCGCAGAAAGGAATAATGTAGCTGCTTCATTCCCTGCAATGGCGCTGCGGCTGAGGTCCCCTGGGCTGCACAGCTTGACAGGAGTACAAACGTTACCTATAATAAAGCGAAATGATAAAATTACCCATAAAGAAAGGAAAGAATGACATGCGCAAGCTGGCGGCGTTCTGGCTGAAATTCCTCGTGTTTCTGTGCTTGCTGGCGATTGCGGTCAACGCAACGGGAACGCTGTTGAGCGGGGGAGATGATGTCACGCAGAGCGCGTCCTCTCTTAAACACCTGCCAGCCGAAAGCGTGGATGTGCTCTGGCTGGGTACATCGCATATGAACTATAACATTATTCCGCAATATCTCTATGATCTGTGTGGCGTGACCAGCGCCATGGCCACGGGAAACTCGGTGGATCTTGACGCTTCATACTGGATGCTGCGTCAGGCGCTGCTTACGCAGAGCCCGCAGGTGATTGTGCTGGACGTGTATCCTGCGGCAGCGCCGTACTGCTATTTCTATGTGCAGAATGTGCTGGCGCTGGAATACCGCGACGGCATGAGCGAGGGCTCAAATCCTTACAACACGGCCACTGGCGTGGCGCGGTGGCTGCCGGTGGGGAGCCCCTTTAAGCCTGGGGCCATAGCCGAGGCATATACGCGTTCCGGAGCAGGCGGAGAAGCCTATTTTGAACTGACGCGCATGCATAGCCGCTATGGGGAGCTCGCACGTGACAATTTTGAATATTTGCAGGGAGACACGCGCTCCATCAGAAATTTTGGCTATCTTTACGGCGACCAGAGCATGGAAGGACAGGAGTATGCCGTGCAGGCCTATACGCAGGAGGCGGCCCTGCAGGCGAACGAAGTGGGCACCTATTGGGAATTTACGGACGAGCAGCTTCAGGCTGCGGAACTGCTGGATGCGTCTGTCAATGCCATCAGGCGTATTGTGGAGTATGCCAGCGACAAGGGAATTGAGATCGTGTTGTGCGCCGCACCCTATATGACCAACCGGGCCGAGGAAAAGCTGTTTGCCCAGGTGGGTGAGCTGGCAGACGAGCTCGGCGTCCCGTTTGTGGGGCTGGAGGAGTCGGGCATCGAAGGGCTGCAGTACATGCGCGATCTGGGCCATCTGAACGACAGGGGCGCCCGCCTGTACACGGAGTTCTGGAGTGATTACCTTGCCGATCATTATGATTTGCCCGACCAGCGTGAAAGTGCGGACAGCCGCTACACTCCATGGCGTGAGGGGACGGGACGTTACGATGTTCAGCGCGCCGCCATGTCCCTGATTGGCATGGAGACGGGGCTGACAGGATATTTGGAGGCTTTGGCCGCGCTGGACGGAGATTATCTGGTTCTGATTTCAGCCCAGGGCGATGTGTACGAAGGCTTCACCGAAAGCGACTGGCTGCTGATGACCGAGATGTTGGGCATGAACGGCGAGGCTGTGGAGGAGTGGTACTATACCGGCACAGGCACGCTTGATGGAGTGTGCTGTGGAGGAAGGATGCTTGCCAGCGCCTATGCACCGGAAGGCCGGACAAAAACGATTGCGTGGAATCTGCTGGGCCATGAGATAACGTTTGAGGATTCCAGATGGAGTGTGGATGGCAATTCGGCCGGAAGCACGAACACGGGCATGAACATCGCCGTTTATTCACTGCCGGATCATATGCTCATGGACTGCCGCACCTTTGATATGACCCAGATTGCCTGGGATGAGTAAGAAAGGGGAAAAGCTGCATGCTGTTTAACTCGGTGCCCTTTCTGATGTTTTTTCCGGCGGTGCTGCTGGTGCATTTTGTGCTGCCGCGCCGTGTCCGGTGGATATGGCTGCTGGTGGTCAGTTACTACTTTTACATGTGCTGGAATCCTGTCTATGCGCTCCTGATGCTCACCTCCACCGCCGTAACCTATCTCAGCGGTTTGCTCATTGCCCGTTGCCGTGTTCCGGAGGAAACACACGGAGCGGGAAGCGCACTGTGGCATCATCCCAGAATATGGGCGGCGCTGAGCCTGATCATCAACCTGGGTATTCTGTTTTGCTTCAAGTATTACCGCTTTGCGGCGGAAAACCTAACGGCGCTGCTGTCGAATATGGGGATCAGCTGGCAGCCGCCGGAGCTGGATGTGCTGCTGCCGGTGGGCATCAGTTTTTATACCTTTCAGGCCCTGAGCTACACGATGGATGTGTACCGGGGGCAGGTGGAGGTGGAGCGGAACTTTTTCCGCTATGCGCTCTTTGTGAGTTTCTTTCCGCAGCTGGTGGCGGGGCCCATTGAGCGAAGCCGCGACCTGTTGGGGCAGCTCAGACAGCCCAGGCCTTTCGATCCAGACGCCTTTAAAAACGGCGCCTTGATGATGCTGTGGGGATACTTTCAAAAGATGGTTGTGGCCGATCGGGCCGCACTGCTGGTCAATCAGGTATACGGCAACAGTCAGGCCTATGCAGGCTACAGCATTGCGGTAGCCACCGTCGCTTTCGCCCTGCAAATCTATTGTGATTTCGGGGGCTATTCATCCATCGCCCTGGGGGCGGCGCAGATGCTCGGCATAAACCTGACGCAGAACTTTCGCCAGCCCTATCTGGCTACCAGCGTGAGCGACTTCTGGCGGCGCTGGCATATCAGCCTGTCCACCTGGTTCAGGGACTATCTGTATATTCCCCTGGGCGGCAGTCGGGTGGGGCGTATACGCCGGTATTTCAACGTGATGATTACCTTTTTGCTCAGCGGACTGTGGCATGGCGCCAACTGGACGTATGTCATCTGGGGCGGCCTTAACGGCCTGTTTCAGATTGCGGGAAACGTGAAAAATACGCTGCTGTCCCGCCTGCCCGCCACATTGAAGGACGGCCGGCCCGTCGTGAACCGGGACTGCTTCAGCTACCGCCTGTTTCAGAGGCTGATGACCTTTGCGCTGATTTGCCTGACGTGGGTATTTTTCCGTGCCGAATCGCTGGAAGCGGCAATGATCGTGCTGCGGCAGATGTTTTCGGTTCACAATCCATGGATTTTCTTTGATGAAACGCTGTATACGCTGGGCCTTTCCCGGCTGGAATTGGGCCTGCTGGTGGCCTCGGCCGCGGTGGTGCTGGCAGTGGATGTGGCCCATGAGCATGGCGTGACGCTCAGAAAGCGTCTGGAACGGCAGAACCTGGCCTTTCGGTGGTTGGCCTATCTCGCGGCGATCCTCTGTATTCTTATCTTTGGCGTGTATGGCCCAGGCTTTGATGCGAGCCAGTTCATTTATTTCCAGTTTTAACGAAAACAGTCCCGGAGGAAGCGCGTTTCCTCCGGGACTGCTTTTTTTCCTTACAGCGCCAGCCGGTAGATGGCTTCGCAATCCGCTGCCTTCAGGGGCACGAACTGGCCCAGCGTGCCGCCTGCCAAGGCCACGGCGCGTTCGGCCATGCGGCCGAAGTCTGTATCGCCGATGCCGTTTTCCGTGAGCGTGGTCGTCAGCCCCAGGCTGCGATAGAACGCTTCCAGCCGGCGGATGCCCTCGGCGGCGTCCGCCGCATCATCGCCGCTGACCGGCACATCGAACACCCGCACGGCGAACTGCGCCAGCTTGGCCTCGCCGCCGTGGGCCAGCGCGTACTTCATCCACGCCGGGAACACGATGGCCAGCCCCGCGCCGTGGGCGATGTCGTAGAGTGCGCTGAGCTCGTGCTCCAGCTTGTGGCTGGCCCAGTCGCCCACGCGGCCGGTCTGGAACAACGTGTTGTGCGCAAGGCACCCAGCCCACATGATCTCAGCGCGCGCGTCGTAGTTTTCCGGCTCGTGCATGACGATGGGGGCGTTGCCCACCACGGTCTTGAGCGCACCCTCGGTCATGCGGTCGATCAGCTCCACATGCGTAACGCGGGTGAAATAACGCTCCATCATGTGCGCCATGATGTCCACCACGCCGCAGGCCGTCTGGAAGGGCGGCAACGTATAGGTGAATTCGGGGTTGAGAATGGAGAACTTGGGGAAGTTCAGCGGCGTGTTGCGCCCGCGCTTGCACAGGTCCTCCTCGCGGGTGATGACGCTGGAATTGCTCATCTCGCTGCCTGCAGCAGGGATGGTCACCACCGTGCCAAGCGGGAGGACTTCCGTATTTTCGCCCTTGCCGTCAAACAGGTCCCATACGTCGCCGTCATAGCAGGCGCCGTTGGCGATGGCCTTGGCGGTATCGATGGCGCTGCCGCCACCGACCGCCAGCACCAACTGAATGTCGTGCTCGTGGCACAGGCGGATACCTTCCCGCACCAGGGAAAGACGCGGATTGGGCTGAACGCCGCCCAGCTCCCATACCTGCATGCCCGCCAGCTGCGCCATCACCTGGTCATATACGCCGGTGCGCTTGATGCTGCCGCCGCCGTAGACCAGCAGCACCCGTTCTCCCCAATGAGCGGCCTCGCTTTTCAGGTTGCTCAGCGCGCTTTTGCCAAAGTAGATCTTGGTGGGATTTTGAAACACAAAGTCAATCATAAAAGCCGGCTCCTTTACAAAATTGGTGAAACAACGGTGTGATACATTGTACCATGCCTGTGCGGGGTTTGCAAAGCCCTTATGGTTGACAGGCGGCCGCCGGCGGGCTATGATGAAATGGCGCGCGGCTCCGCGCCCCGCGCCCGCCTCCGGAGGCGGACGATACGCACATGGAGATAGCCGTTTATGCAGACCTTGCTTGCCAAAGCCCGCCCCTTTGTGGGCAGCCGCTCCTTCTACGCCGGCGCGCTGGGGGTGATGGCCCCTGTCGCGGTTCAGCAGCTGATCAACAACCTGTTCAACATGATCGATAACCTGATGGTGGGCAGCCTGGACGCCAGCGGCCTGGCCATGAGCGCCGTGACGGTGGCCAACCGCCCCTACACCATCTTTTTCGGCGTGTTCTTCGGCATGACGGGCGCGGCAGGGCTGCTCATCAGCCAGTACTACGGCGCGCGCGATGTCAAGACCTGCCGCGCTCTGTTTGCCCTGCAGCTGGTAATCGGGCTGGCTGCTTCGCTGTGCGTGGGGCTGTGGCTGGCGCTGTGGCCCGAAAGCGTGATGCGCATCTTTGTCAATGATCCGCGCACCATCTCGCTGGGCATGGAGTACCTCAGCATCATCTGGCTAAGCTATCTGCCCCTGGCGGTGAGCAATGTATGCATCTTCTCCCTTCGTTCCATCGGTGAAAACCGCATGAGCATGCTGGTCAGCCTGGCCGCCATGGGGGTCAACGCGCTTTGCAACTACGCGCTTATCTTTGGTCGATTGGGCATGCCGGCCCTGGGCGTGCGCGGCGCGGCGCTGGGCACGCTCATCGCCCGGACCGTGGAGATGCTGTTCTACCTGCGTATGCTCCTTGGCGGGCGCTCCCTGTTCACGCTGGACCTCCGAGCCGCCTTCCGCCTGCCGCGCACGGTGGTGCGTGCATTTGTCGTTAAGGCCGTGCCGCTGATTCTCAATGAAATCCTGTGGAACGTGGGCATGAACGTCTACTTCTGGAGCTATGCGCGCCTGGACGAAACCGCCCTGCCTGCCGTGACCATCGGCGAGCAGATCTCCACCATCGCGGCGGTGCTGGCCATGGGAACGTCCTCGGCGGTCTCGGTGCTCATCGGGGCCGAACTCGGCGCGGGACGGCTTTCGCAGGCAAAGGCCAACTGTAAAAAACTCCTCACGCTGGTGGTGGCCATCGGATTGATGTGCGTGGCGCTATGCCTGGGACTGGGCGCGATCCTGCCCAACGCCTTTGGGGTAGAGCCCCGGCTGCGCGATCTTGCTGCGCGCATAGCGACCGTGATGGGGGTGTTTTCACCGTTCAACTTCCTCTATGGCTTTTGCTTCTACTGCATGCGCGCAGGGGGTGACACGCGCAGCGCCATGCTGCTGGACAGCGGCTATATGTGGCTGGTGCCCGTGCCGGCAAGCCTGCTGATGGCGCTGCTGCTGCCGGGACGCATCGACATCGCCGCGGCGGTGCTGGTGGTGCAGGTGCTGATGAACCTGAAAGTCATCCCGGCCCTGTGGGTGCTCAAAAGGGGAAAGTGGGTGCGTAATATCACCGTGGAGGGCTCACAGGTGTAAAAAGGGAGCCTGGCTTGTGCATTTCCCTGCTTTGGTGGTATAATAAACTGTTGTGGTATGGCCTGCATGCCTGACCCGCACGGAAGGAGGGACCCGCCTATGCACAGCCAACGGATGGGTGCGCTTGTATGCCTGCTGCTTTCGATGCTGATTGCGCTGTGCCCTGCGGCGCTCCCGCTCCATGCTGTCGCCGAAGAGGAAAACGTCATCTACTATATCGAACCGGAGCTCCCCAGCGATGTGGAGCCCTACGATCCGGAGCATCCGGAGGATCTTTACGAGGACCAGCTCTACGCCAAGTCGGCCATCCTCATCGAAGCATCCTCCGGCGAGGTGATTTTTGAAAAGAATGCGGACGCCACCATGTATCCCGCTTCTACCACCAAGATCATGACCGTGCTTTTGGGCATCATGATGGGTGATATGAACCAGACCGTCTACCTGTCGCAGACCGCTGCCGACATCGGCGACGACAGCTCGGACATGGGCCTGGACGTGGGGGAGAGCATCAATTTCAAGGACCTGCTCTACGGCACCATGGTGCGCTCCGCCAACGAGGGCGCCAACCTCATCGCCGAAACGCTCTACGGCAGCGTGCCGGCCTTTGCCGAGGTCATGAACGAGGCCGCCGCCATGTACGGCTGCACCGGTACGCATTTCGCCAACGCCAACGGCCTGCATGATCCCAACCACTATACCACCGCGCGCGATATGGCCAAGATCGCCCAGGCCGCCATGCAGAACGAGACCTTCCGCGACATCGCCAAAACCTATACCTATTCCCTGCCGGCCAGCAATCTGCACAGCGCGCGCGTGCTCACTTCCAGCTCCCGTGCGTTTTTCAACCCCAGCCTGGAGGAAAACGACGCCTACTACCCCTACGCCATCGGCATCAAGACCGGCTATACCAACGCGGCGGGCCACTGCTTTGTGGGCGCGGCCGAGCGGGACGGGGTGGAGCTGATCTCCGTGGTGTTCTACACCACGGCGGACGGCCGCTGGACCGATACGGTCAAGCTGATGGAATACGGCTTTTCCCAGTTCGTGAGCATGACGCCCGCGGAGCTGTATGCCGAAAACCCCATCATGGTGGAAACCTCCGGCTTCTCCCTGGACGATGAGGGCTATGGCCGGCTGGAGCTCAATGTGCAGGCCCGCAGCGGGTCGCGCGAGGTGAGCATCGTGGCCACCAAAGCCGAGATGGAAAGCATGGCCAGAAACCTCCGGCAGACCGTGCTGATCGAGTACACGCGCGATTTTGCCGCCCCCATTCAGGCGGGTGAGGTCATGGGCACCATGACCTATTACCCCACCGACGGCGGCAGCCCCGTCACCTATGACCTGGTGGCCTCGCGTACCATCGCGCGCCGTGAAAACGCGCCTCTTTCGCTGGAGGAGATCGTGGAGCAGGTCTACGCCGATCCCAACCCCTTCCCGCCGCTGTCGGCGGAGCTGGTGGTCATGATCTTTTTGCCGGTAGGCGGCGTGTTTGTGGCCATTCGGATTTTGATGCGCGTGTTCCGCCGCACGGGCCGGCATCGCAAAGGCCGTGTGCCCAGGCCGCGCAACCGCTTCTATCGCTGACAAGCACGCATACGAAAGGAGGCGGGGCCGTGGTCGCGCAGGTGATTGTGGATGTGGTGCACACAAACGTGGCCCGCCCCTTCTCCTACCTGGTGCCGGAGGGCGCGGAGGTATCGGTGGGTGCGCGGGTGAGCGTGCCGCTGGGCCGGCGGCGGGTGGACGGCATCGTTGTGGAGCTGCTGGATAATCCCCCCGACGGCTTGCCGCCCGAAAAGCTGCGCCCCATCGGCGCCATGCTGGACGACTGTCCGGCGCTGCTTCCGCCCTTGCTGGACCTGGCGCGCGAGCTGTCCGCGCAGGCGCATTGTCCCCTGGCCGAGACGCTGCGCCTGATGCTGCCCGCAGCCATGCGCACCGGCCGCGTGAAGCGCAAAAAGGAGCTCTATGCCCGCCTTGCCGACGGCGTGGACGGCGAAACTGCCGCGCAAGCCCAGCGCCGGGCACCGAAGCGGGCTACGCTGCTTCGGCTGCTGGCTGGCGGCGAGCTGCGCGCCGTTAAGGAGCTTGAGCCGCTTGTCAACCAGCCGCGCGAGGCCCTGCATGCGCTGGAAAAGGCGGGACTGGTGGTTTTGGAGGAGCGCGAGGTGTTCCGTGCGCCCGAAGGCGAGGCGGATGCGGCGCATACGCAGCCCCTGGAATGGACGCCGGACCAGCGCGAGGCGTTGGATACCATGTTCCCGGCCCTCCGGCGGGGCGAGGGCGCGTTTCTTCTGCACGGCGTTACCGGCAGCGGCAAGACCGAGGTATACCTGGCCATGGTGGCCGAGACGCTCAAGGCGGGCAAGGGCGCGATCATCCTCGTGCCGGAAATCGCCCTCACGCCGCAGATGGTGCGCTGGTTCCGCGCGCGCTTCGGACCGGAGACGGCGGTTTTGCACAGCCGCCTCACCGATGGTCAGCGCTGCGACGAATGGCGGCGCATCCGCCTGGGCTACGCGCGGGTGGTGGTGGGGGCGCGCAGCGCGGTCTTTGCCCCCGTCGAAAACCTGGGTCTCATCGTGATTGACGAGGAGCACGAGCAGACCTACCTCAGCGACAGGCATCCCCGCTACGACGCGCGCCGCGTGGCCATGAGCCGCTGCACCCGCGAGGGGGCCACGCTGGTGCTCAGCAGCGCTACGCCCAGCATCCTGTCCTTCGCCATGGCCCGCCGGGGCGACTACACGCTGGTGGAGATGCCCCGCCGCGTGCGCGGACTGCCTCTGCCGGATGTCACCGTGGTGGACATGCGGCGCGAACTGGAGGCTGGAAACCGCTCCATCTTCAGCCAGCTGCTGATCGAGCGGCTGGGCGAATGCCTGCGGGCGGGGCGGCAGGCCATGCTGTTTCTCAACCGGCGCGGGTACAACACCTTCGTCAGCTGCCGCAGCTGCGGATACATGGTCAAGTGCGAGCGCTGCGACCTGAGCATGACGCTCCATCGCGAGCCGGGCGGCGAGGGACCCGGAAAGCTTCGGTGCCACATGTGCGGTGCGGAGCGCACCCCGCCGGAAACCTGCCCCGAATGCGGCAGCCGTTACATCCGCTACTTCGGCAGCGGCACCCAGCGCGTGGAGGAGGAGGTTCACCGCCTGTTTCCCGGGGTGGGGACCGTGCGCATGGATATCGACACCACCCGCGGCCGCGACGCGCACGCCAAGCTGCTCGACCGATTCGGCCGGGGCGAGGCGCAGGTGCTCATCGGTACGCAGATGATCGCCAAGGGACTGGACTTTCCGCGCGTGACGCTGGTGGGCGTGGTTGCCGCCGACATGACGCTCAACCTGCCGGATTACCGCGCGCCGGAGCGCACGTTTCAGCTCATCACCCAGGTAGCGGGCCGGGCGGGCCGCGCCGGGCTTCCAGGCGAGGTGATCGTGCAGACCTACAAGCCGGAGGATCCCTGCATCCAGGCCGCCGCGGCGCAGGATTACCGAACGTTTTTCGAGCAGGAGTTCAGACGTCGCCGCGCGGGATTGTATCCCCCCTTTACGCTGCTTGCGCGCCTGCTGGTGGAAAGCCCCGACGAGGAAGCGGCCCACCAGACTGCCGAGCGTCTCTACGACGTGGTGCGCACCTATCTGCTGTCGCACCCCGTCCAGAAAAAGCGCACGCTCATGCTGCGTGCCGATGAGGCCCCGGTCAAGCGCATCCGCGGCCAATACCGCTACCATGTGCTGATGAAGCTGTTCGATCACCCGGACGCGTCGCCCCTGCTGGCCCTTCTGGCCGAGCTGGCGGGCGTACAGGACGGCGCGTGCACCATTTACTGTGAAGTCAACCCCGCCACCATGATGTAGGGGAACAAGGAGTTTGGTCTGAAATGGCAACCAGAAAGATTGTGGAAATCGGAGACGAGAAGCTGCGCAAGCATGCCAAAAAGGTAGAGAAATTCGACCTGCGCCTGCGTATTCTGCTCAAGGATATGGCAGACACCATGTACAAGGCCGACGGCGTGGGCCTGGCTGCGCCGCAGGTGGGCATTCTCAAGCGGGCGGTCGTGGTGGACGTGGGGGAGGGGCTGATCGAGCTGGTCAATCCCGAAATCGTATCCGCCGAGGGCGAGCAGAGCGGCCCCGAAGGGTGCCTGAGCGTGCCCGGCCGCTCCGGCATCGTGGTGCGTCCGGAGCGCGTGACCGTCCGCGCCCAGAACGCGCATGGCGAACCCATCGAGGTGACGGGCGAGGGCTTCCTCGCGCGCGCCTTCTGCCATGAGATCGACCATCTGGACGGCATTCTGTATGTAGACAAAATGGTGCGCGAAATCTTCCCCGACGAAGAGGAGGACGGCGAAGCGGAGACGGATGGGGAGGAGGAAGGCCGGTGAAGGTCGTTTTTATGGGCACGCCGGACTTTTCCGTGCCTACGCTTCAGGCGCTGGTGGATGCGGGCTACGAGGTGGCCGGCGTCTTTACCCAGCCGGACCGGCCCAAGGGGCGCGGCGGCAAGGTGCAGATGAGCCCCGTCAAGGAGCTGGCCCTGCGCCTGGGCATCCCCGTGTTTCAGCCGCTGAAAATCCGCGCGGACGGGCTGGAGCCTTTGCGCGCCCTCGCGCCGGACGTGTGCGTGACCGCTGCCTTCGGGCAGATTCTCTCCCAGGAGGTGCTGGACGTGCCGCGGCTGGGCACGGTGAACGTGCACGCTTCCCTCCTGCCCCGGCACCGGGGCGCGGCCCCCGTTCAGTGGGCCCTTTTGAGCGGCGACGCCGTGACCGGCGTGACCACCATGTTCACCGACCGGGGCATCGACACGGGCGATATGCTGCTGCGCGCCGAAACGCCCATTTTGCCTGACGATACCGCGGGAACCCTTACCGACCGGCTTGCGAAGATGGGGGCGGAATTGCTCATCGAGACGCTGCGCCGGCTGGAAGCGGGCGATTGCCCCCGCGAAAAGCAGGACGAGGCCCTTGCCACCTATGATCCCAAGGTGGATAAGGAGATGGGCCGCCTGGATTTCACACAGACCACGCGGGAATGCGTGAACCGCGTGCGCGCCATGTCGCCGTGGCCGTGCGCCTTTGCGCCGCTGGCGGAGGGCGCGCTCAAGGTATGGAACGCCGCCGCGTTTGAGGGGGCTTCGGGCGTGCCGGGCACGGTGCTCCGGGCGAGCAAACGCGACGGACTGGTGGTGGCCACCGGTGATGGGGCGCTCTCGCTGCTGGAGGTGCAGGCGCCCAACGCCCGCCGCATGGACGCGAAGGCCTTTTTGCTGGGACATCCCATCCCCGAAGGAACGATGCTTGACGAGGTGCGTTTATGAGTGAAGAGCGCAGAGCGAAGGACCGCAGGCCAGGCGAACGCCGGACCGCGCCGCGCGCGTCCCGGCCCGGTTCCCGAGCTTCGTATGCCGCGCATGCGGCCGAAGGCGTGCGCCCGACCCGGCATGAGGGTGAGGAGAAACGCCCGGAGCGCAGGCCCGGCGGAGACGCTGCAGGTGGCCCCGGAGGGAAACCCCGCGCAGACCGTCCGCAGAGCGCCTGCTTTGCGGGAACACGCCGCCCGGCAGCTGTGTCTGGCGCGCAGGCCCGTTCCCAGAACGCCCGCCCATCGGGCGCGTCCCATGCGCTGCACGCGCAGGCTCACTCCGGCCATGGCCTAGCATCCCGCAGCCCCCGGCCCCGCACGGCCCAAAGCGGTCTGAATGCCCGCCGCCTGGCGCTGAACGTGCTCACCGACGTGCGCGAGAAGGGCGCCTACGCCTCGCTGGCTTTGGGCGAGCGGCTGCGTGCGGCGCATCTGTCGCCGGAGGACCGCCGCCTGGCTACGGGTCTGGTCTATGGCACGCTGGAAAACCAGCTGCAAATCGATTATGCGCTGGATCGCCTGATGGACCATCCCACCCGCGAACCCGTTCAGCGAGACATTCTGCGCATGGGTGCGTATCAGATTCTGTTTCTGGACCGCGTGCCCGACAGCGCTGCGGTGGACGAGGCGGTGAAGCTCACCCGCGCCATGGGCATGGAGGCGGCCTGCGGCTTTATCAATGCGGTGCTGCGCAATCTTTCGCGCGGCAAGGACGAAATCGCATGGCCCGACCGGGAGGCCGATCGCATGACCTACCTGAGCGTGATGGGCAGCATGCCCCGTTGGCTGGTGGACAAGCTGGTGGCGGCTTATGGCCCGGAGGAGGCAGGGCGAGTGATCCTCTACCGCGAAGAGGAGCACCCCGTATGCGTCAGGCCCAATTTCACGCGTCTGTCCGACGCCGAATTTGAAGCCCTGCTGCAGGAGAAGGGCTGGCGCGCCGAGCGCGGCCTTGCACCGCATGCGTGGCTGATCTATGGCGCAGGCGACCTGGCTGCCGACGCGGATTACCGCGCCGGACGCTTCTCCATTCAGGGACAGAGCAGCATGCTGGCGGCGGAGGCGCTGGAGGTGCGGCCCGGCATGAAGGTGCTGGACGCTTGCGCCGCGCCGGGCGGGAAATCCGCCTACCTGTGCGAGCAGATGCAGCTGACAGGGCGCGTTTATGCCTGGGAGCTGCATGAAAAGCGTGCGCAGCTGCTGGAAGGCGTGCGCAGGCGGCTGGGACTGGACAACCTGCGCATCTCCGTGCGTGATGCGCTGGACTTCCGGCCCGACCTTGAGGGTGCGCTGGACGGCGTTTTGCTGGATGCGCCCTGCGCGGGGCTGGGCGTTCTGAGCCAGAAGCCGGATATCAAGCTGCGCCTGAAGGAGGAGGACATCCCCGCCATCGTGGACACGCAGGGGCGGCTTATCGATACGGTCTGCAGCTACGTGCGCCCCGGCGGCGCGCTGGTGTACAGCACCTGCTCGCTCCTGCCGGAGGAAAACGCGGACCGCGTTCGGGCCTTTCTGCAAGCGCATCCGAACTTTACGCTGGAACCCCTGCCCACAAGCTTCCCGGAGGAGCTGCGCGCCCGGCAGACGCCCTGCGGCCTGCAGCTGCTGGGCTGCCGGGACGGCGTGGAGGGCTTCTTCATCGCCCGGATGCGGAGGGTACGGTGATGGACGACAAGCGCGTGCTGCTCGACCTGACGCCCGACGAGTTGGGGGATTTTCTCAAATCCCTGGGGCAGCCTGCCTTCCGCGCCGGTCAGGTGTTTACCTGGCTGCACCGGGGCGTGGCCTTTGCGGACATGGGCAACCTGCCCGCCACCCTGCGGGCGCAGCTTAACGAAACCTGCGTAGATTTGCCCATGGCCATTCAGGAGGTGCATCCCTCCAAGCGTGACGATACGGTCAAATTTCTTTTTGCCTGCCGGGACGCCAATGTCATCGAAGGCGTGCTCATGCGCTACCGCTACGGCTATTCGCTGTGCATCTCCACCCAGGTGGGATGCAAGATGGGCTGCGCCTTCTGCGCAAGCACGCTGGAGGGCTGCGTCAGGAGCCTGTCAGCGGGTGAGATGCTCTCCGAGGTGCTTCTGGCCAACCGCTTTCTGGGCGAAAGGGGCAAGGTGGGGCACGTGGTGCTCATGGGCAGCGGCGAGCCCCTTGATAATTACGATCAGGTGGTGCGATTCCTGCGCCTGCTCAACGCGCCCCAGGGGCTGAACATCAGCCTCAGGAACGTGTCCCTCTCCACCTGCGGGCTGGTGGAGGGCATCCGGCGCCTGGAGGGGGAGCGTTTGCCCGTTACACTGAGCATCTCCCTGCACGCCCCGAACGACGAGATCCGCCGGCAGATCATGCCCGTGGCCCGCACCTATCCTATCGCCCAGCTGATGGAGGCCGTGCGTGCCTATGTGGCCGGCACGGGGAGGCGCGTGGTGTTCGAGTATGCGCTCATTGACGGCCTCAACAGCCACCCTGCCCATGCGCGCGAGCTGGCCCGGCTGCTGCGCGGCCTGCAATGCCATGTCAACCTCATCCCCCTCAACCATGTGGACGAGCGGCGGCTGCGTCCCGCCACGCCCGAAGCGGTGCGCGCCTTCCAGCAGACGCTGGAGGCCGAGCATATCTCCGCCACCGTGCGCCGTGAAATGGGTGCGGATATCGGCGGCGCGTGCGGCCAGCTGCGCCGCAGCCGCCTGCGGGCACAAGCCTGAATTTTTTCATTTCCCCAGCGGGAAGGAGCGAATAGCGATGCGCGTATGTCAGCGTACCCATCAGGGCCGGGTGCGGTCCAGCAATCAGGACTGCCTCCTTGTGGATGGCTGCGTCTACGGTGTGGCCGACGGCATGGGCGGCCATCAGGGTGGCGAAACCGCCAGCCGCGTGGCCGTGCAGGTGCTCAAAAACGCGCTGCGCGGCAAGCTGCCTGACCGGCGCGCCCTGGAAGTCGGCATGGAGGCGGCCAACCGCCGCGTGTATGACATGGCGCGGCACGACAGCAGCCTGAGCGGCATGGGCACCACCGTTACGCTGCTGTGGGAGGACGGAAAACGCGTGCTGGTGGGCCATGTGGGCGACAGCCGCGCCTATCGCCTGCGCGGGGGCGAGCTTAAGCAGATCACGCAGGACCACAGCATTGTGGCCGAGCTTCTGCGCAACAATGTGATCACCGCCGAAATGGCGCGCAACCACCCCTACCGCAACGTCATCACCCGCGCCGTGGGCGTGGACCCTGTTGTGACCCCAGACGTGATCGACGAGGACAAGCAGCCCGACGACGTATGGCTGGTGTGCTCCGACGGGCTGTACAACATGGTGTCCGACGATGTGATCCGCGATACCCTCGCCGGCAGCGAAACCGACGAACAGGCCGCTGACAGCCTGCTTTCGCTGGCGCTTGAAAACGGGGGCTCCGATAACATCACCTTTGTCATCTGCCGCGTCACGGAGGTGGACGGGCAATGATGAAGGGAATGGTCTTTGCCGAAAGGTACAAGCTGGAGGATTTCATCGGTCAGGGCGGTATGTCCCTGGTGTACCGCGCGGTGGATATCCGCACGGGCCACAGCGTGGCGGTCAAAATTCTCAAAAGCGAATACAACAGCGACAAGGAGTTTCTCGAACGCTTTCAGCGCGAGGCCCAGGCCGCCAGCCTCATGTCGCACCACAACCTGGTCAACCTCCTGGATGTGGGCGTGGAGGGGGAATACCGCTACCTGGTGCTGGAATACGTCAACGGCAACACCTTAAAGGATATCATCCGCCAGAAGGGCCGCCTGAACTATCAGACCGCGATCCAGATCACCATCCGCATTCTCAGCGCCCTTCAGCATGCGCATGACAACGGTATCATTCACCGCGATATCAAGCCCCAGAATGTGCTCATCCACGCCGACGGCCATGTGAAGGTGTCGGACTTCGGCATTGCGCGCATGACCAATGCCTTCACCATCAGCAAGGGCGATACGGTGGTGGGATCGGTGCATTATTCCTCGCCCGAACAGGCCACCGGCAGCGTGGTGGAAGCCACCAGCGATATCTATTCCACCGGCGTGGTCTTGTACGAAATGCTCACCGGCCGCGTGCCCTTCGTGGGGGACACGCCGGTGGCCGTGGCCATGCAGCATGTACAGGACCCGCCCCCGCCCATCACCGATTTTGCGCCCGAAACGCCCCCCGCCGTGGTGGCGGTGGTGATGAAGGCGCTGGAAAAGAATCCGAAAAACCGTTTTCAGAGCGCCCGTGAAATGGCGGACGCCCTCATGAAGGCCAAGGACGGCAAGCTTGATCCCGCCTCGGTTGTGTTGGAGTCCTCCGGCCCCCGTCCGGCAGTCAAGCCCGCGCAGCAATCCGCACGCATGCGCGAGCTCAGCCCTCGCGGCGCGCAGGGCACGGCTCGGCGTGCGCCCGTGCGCAGGCGGCGCAGCCGCCGGCGCATTGCAGAGCTGGTGCTGTCCGGCCTGGCGGCGGCAGGCGTGCTGGCGGCGCTGGCCTTCGGCGTGGTGCAGGTGTATACCCGCGTCAGCCGCAGCGCCATCGCGCCCGATGTGGTGGGCCTCAGCGTGGGCGATGCGCAGACCCTGGCCCGCCGCGAGGGCCTGAACTGGCAGCAGACCGACATCAATCACGATACCATCCCCGCGGGTACTGTCATTTCACAGATTCCCGAACCCGATACAGCCATGGAAAAGGGCGACAGCCTGCTCGTGGCGGTCAGCCTGGGCCCCGTGAGCACCGCCATGCCGGACCTGAGCGGCATGAATTACGAGGACGCCACTGCGCGGCTGAAGGACCGCGGGTTTGGAAACATCGTGCTGATCAAAACGGTCTCCTCCTCTCCGGTGGGCACCGTGCTGGGACAAAGCCCCAAGGCGGGCGAAAGTTTCATTTCCGGTCAGAGCGTGGAACTGACCATCTCCGGCGGCAGCACCATGGTGCCGGACCTTGCGGGCCGGTCCCACGAAGAAGCGGCTGCGCTGCTCAAGGAAAGCAGCCTCACGGAAGGTACCCCCGTGTACGTGGAGGTGACGGATGTTTCCCAGGTGGGACAGGTGCTGGCCCAGATGCCGGCAGTGGGCACCATGGCCGTTCTGGACGCGCCCGTGACCTTGACCGTGGGCATCGAAAGCGAACCCTATCAGGGGGAGGTCAGCCTAGATCTGCCTCAGGCGGATCATGACCGCGTCCTGCGCGTGACCCTGGAACTGGACGGTGAGGAACGCGTGGAATACGAGGGCACCGTTGATGCAGCGGGCGGCAACGTGCTGGTTCCGCTCAGCGCCACCGTGGAGGGCGAGGCGCCCTGCCGTATATACCTGGACGGCGAATTGTATCTGGAACAGACGGTGACCCTGAGATGAGGGGGAGGGAAGACGACTTGCAAAGCGCCGAGGGCGTGATCGTCAAGGGTGTGGGCGGCCTGTATTACGCCCGTGGAGAGGACGGGGGCACGCATGTGCTGCGCGCCCGCGGCATCTTCCGCCGCCGGCATATAACCCCCATGGTGGGGGACCGCGTGCGCTTTACGCCCGGTCAGGGCGAGGAGCACGGCTGGGTGGAGGAGATTCTGCCCCGGGAAAGCCAGCTGGTGCGCCCGCCGGTGGCGAATGTGCGCTATCTGGTGATCGTGCTGGCCCCGGCCCCGGCGCCGGACTACCTGCTGATCGACACGCTGATCGCCATGGCGCTGCGACAGGACATCCGGCCCGCGCTGGTAGTGAACAAATGTGATCTGGATGGCGGAACCTATGAAGCCGTGCGGAGCGATTACGCCGGACTGGGCGCGCCTCTGCTGGCTGTGAGCGCGCTGTCCGGCCAGGGGATGGACGGCCTGCGGTCCCTGCTGGCATCGGGCGTTTGCTGCCTGGCGGGGCAGAGCGGCGTGGGCAAGAGCACGCTGCTCTGCGCTGCCACGGGTCTCAGGCTGCAGACCGGCGAAATCAGCCAGAAGATCCACCGGGGCAGGCACACCACCCGCCATGCGGAGCTGCTATTCAGCGGGGAGTACCGGGTGCTGGACACGCCGGGATTCAGCCTGCTGGAATTGTGGGATGGGCTGGAGCCCATCCGGCTGAAGGAGTATTATCCCGAATTCGCTCCCTATGAAGGGCAATGCCGCTTCTCGCCCTGCTATCACCTCAGCGAGCCCGGCTGCGCGGTGCTTAAGGCTGCGCGCGCGGGAGAGATCAGCCAGGCGCGGCTGGAGCGCTATCATCTGCTGTTGAAAAAGGCACAGGAAGCATGGAGAAATCGCTATGATTAAATTATCCCCCTCGATTCTGGCGGCGGACCCCCTCCGGTTGGGGCAGGCCGCACGCATGGCCCAGGACGCGGGCTGTGACGAATTGCACTTTGACGTAATGGACGGGCATTTCGTGCCCAACCTCACCTTTGGGCCCCATATTCTCAAGGCCATGAAGCAGGAGTTTCCCCAGATCGTCTATGATGTGCATCTCATGCTGGACAATCCGGCGGAGTTTGTGGACCCCTTCATAGACGCAGGAGCGGATATCCTGACCGTGCATGCCGAAGCCGATGGCTTTGTCCGCGCCCTGGACCGCATCCGTGAACGCGGGGTGCAGACGGGCGCCTCGGTGCGCCCGGCCACGCCCGTTGAATGCCTGCGGGATGCGCTTTCCCGGCTGGACCGCGTGCTGCTGATGACGGTGGAACCCGGATTTGGCGGGCAAAAGCTCATTCCGGAGGTGCTGGACAAGGCGGCGCAGTTGCGCGCCCTGGGATTTGCGGGCGAGATTGAGGCTGACGGCGGCATCACGGAAAGCAACGCGGCCCTGCTTAAGGAAGCGGGGATCGGTGTGCTGGTGATGGGCACGGGATTTTTCCGCGCAAAGGACCCGGCCGAAGTGGTGCGCCGGGTGCATGCGCTCTAAGCCCGTCCGGGCATGCTAACCGTGGGAGCAATCCGCTCCCGGTAAGGAGGCATGCCCATGAAACGGACCAGACCTGCTACGCGGCTTTTTACGCCGCCCCCCAAGCGCAGGCGCATGGCGCGCGCACCTGTGCGGCACTGAGCGCGCTCTGAGAATTCACGCATAAGAAAGGAAACGCATGCATTTTGACGATTTGAACCTGATTCCTCCCCTGCTGTCCGCTGTGCGCGACATGAGCTACGACCAGCCCACGCCCATCCAGCGCGAGACCATCCCGCCCGTCCTGGCGGGGCGCGACGTGCTGGGCTGCGCCCAGACGGGCACCGGCAAGACCGCCGCGTTCGCCCTGCCCATCTTGCAGCGCCTGAGCCAGGAGCGCAAGCAGCACGCGGGCCGGCGTACCATCCGCGCCCTGATTCTTACCCCTACGCGCGAACTGGCGCTGCAGATCTTTGAAAACTTTGAAAGCTACGGGAAGAGCCTGCCGCTCACCTCCTGCGTCATTTTCGGCGGCGTGGGGCAGCAGCCGCAGGTGGAAGCCCTCTCTCGTGGGGTGGACATTCTGGTGGCCACTCCCGGCCGGCTCAACGACCTGATCGGTCAGGGCCATATTACCCTGGAGCATATTGAAATCTTCGTCCTGGACGAGGCCGACCGCATGCTGGACATGGGCTTCATTCACGACGTGCGCAAGGTTATCGCGCTGCTGCCCCGCAAGCGGCAGACGCTGCTGTTTTCCGCTACGATGCCCGCCGAGGTGGAGAAGCTGGCCCTGAGCATCCTTGCGGATCCCGCCAGCGTAAAGGTGGACCCTGTGTCCAGCACGGTGGACCGCATCGAGCAGCGCCTTTATCTGGTGGACAAAGCCAATAAAAAGCTGCTGCTGGCCAAATTGCTCAAGGAGCCGGAGGTGGAGAGCGCGCTGGTGTTCACCCGTACCAAGCACGGCGCTGACCGCGTGGTGCGCGAGCTTGCGCGAGCGGGCATCCCTGCCCGGGCCATCCATGGCGACAAGAGCCAAAATGCCCGCCAGCAGGCCCTGTCGGACTTCAAGAGCGGCAAATCCCGCGTGCTGGTGGCTACGGATATCGCCGCTCGCGGCATCGACATCGCAGGCCTGTCGCATGTGTTCAACTATGACCTGCCCAATGAGCCGGAGGCTTATGTACACCGCATCGGACGCACGGGCCGTGCGGGCCTGGATGGAAAGGCCATCAGCTTTTGCTGCATTGATGAGATGAGGGAACTCCAGCAGATCGAAAAGCTGCTGGGGCGCAAGCTGGAGCGAGCAGAAAGCGAGTGGCCCATGCAGGTATTCACCGAAACGGTCAAACAGCCGCGTCCGCCCCGGCCTTCCCGTCAGGAACGGCAGAATCCGGCTCCGACGCCGCCCGCAAAGCCGCCGGCGCAGGAGGCTGCGCGGCAGGCGGCACGCACGGTGGCCCCGCGCGGCGAAACGGCACCATCCCGCCCAACGCGGGAAAAGGCACGCCCCGCAGCGCACGCCGGGAACGAGCCTTCCCGCACCACGCACAGTAAGGCGCCGGACGCGCCACGCCAAAAGACACGCGGGGATGCGCATGGCGCCAATGAACCGGTCCGCATGAGCGCTACGCCGCTGGAGCGGCCCACGCACGCCCTGCCATCCCGCGCGGACGTTCCTCAGCCGCCGCAGGAGTCCGCCGCGCCGCGCGTCACATTCCATCAGGACCACCTTGCCTACGAGGAACTCATCCGCCGCCAGCGGCCCCAGCGCCGCCGCATCCTCTCCACCGGCAACGACCGCCGGTGATTTCCCTCCCGCTACGCAAAAGGAGACGCATATCATGCCAAAGCAGATGACCGCCGAACAAAAGTTGACCTACATGACCGAAACGCCTCTCCCCCGGCTGGTGCTCTCGCTTTCCGTTCCTACGATTGTCAGCATGCTCATTACGTCGTTTTATAACATGGCCGACACCTACTTTGTGGGCCTGATCGGCTCGGCCAGCGCGTCGGGCGCCGTGGGCGTGGCCTTCCCGCTGATGGCCATCATGCAGGCGGTGGGCTTCATGTTTGGGCATGGCTCGGGCAACCATATGGCGCGTGTGCTGGGTGCGGGAGACGCGGCAGACGCGCGCAAGATGGCCGCGACAGGATTCTTCAGCGCGTTCTTTGTGGGTCTGGCCATTATGACCATTGGCCTTCTGGCGGCAGAACCCCTGGCCTATGCCCTGGGATCTACCCCTACCATCGCGCCCTATGCCATGGAGTATCTGGGCTATCTCATGCCCGGCGCGCCGTTTCTGATCGCCAGCCTGGTGCTCAACAATCAGCTGCGCTTCCAGGGCAGCGCCTTTTATGCGATGATCGGCATCACCTCCGGGGCGGTGCTTAATATCATCCTGGACCCGCTGTTCATCTTTACCTTCGGCATGGGGGTGGCAGGAGCCGCGCTGGCCACCAGCCTCAGCCAGGTGGTCAGCTTCTTTCTGCTGCTGAACGGCACTCGCCTGGGCGGCAATATTCGCATCCACTGGCGGGATTACACGCCTACGCTGGCCAATTTCCGCGAAATTCTGCGCGGCGGTGTGCCCTCCCTGGCGCGGCAGAGCCTCAACAGCCTGGCCACCGTGTGCCTCAACCTGGCCTCCGGTGGCTATGGAGACGCGGCCATTGCGGCTATGAGCATCGTTACCCGCGTGATGATGATGACGGTGAGCGCCATCATTGGCTTTGGACAGGGCTTCCAGCCCATCTGCGGATTCAATTATGGGGCAGGCCTGTATGAGCGGGTCCGTCGGGCGTTCTGGTTCTGCGTCAGGCTCTGCTTCTGCGTGCTGGTGCTGGTAAGCGCCGCGGCCATCGCACTGGCGCCGCAGATCATCAGCCTGTTTCTGGCAGCTGACCCGCAGGTACAGGAAATCGGTACGCTGGCGCTGCGTCTGCAATGCGCCCTCATCCCCCTGTTTGCCTTTACCTGCCTGTCCAACATGATGTTGCAGACAATGGGCATCGCAGGGCGCGCCACGGTGCTGGCCATGGCCAGACAAGGCCTGTTCTTTATTCCGGCGGTATGGGTGCTGGAGCATGCCTTTGGCCTCCTGGGCGTGCAGCTGGCACAGCCAGTGGCCGATGTGCTTTCCTTCCTGCTGGCCATTCCGCTGACGCTGCCGGTTTTGCGCAGGCTGCGCGAGAGCGAGGCTGCAAAAAAAGTTTCAAAGACGTGAACGCTTTACCATCTTTCTCCGTCTTATCTGCGGAGGCATTGTCAGCGATGCCGCGCGCATGCGGGGAGGGAGGAGAAATGCTCGTCAAACTGGGAATCGTTTCATATATTACGCAAGTATTACGTTGACAGTCGCTTTCCAAAGATGGTATAATTAGAAACGATTGTGGCACCCTGTGTGTTGCATATATGACAGAAATACGCGAGGAGGTCCGACTGTGAAAAGAATCCTTTCCATGCTGCTCATCGCTGTGCTGGCGCTGACCGCCGTGCCTGCGCTGGCCGCGAACGACGCCGGCACCAACTATACCCTTTCGACCGAGGGTGTGGTGGTGCTGCAGGATATCGCCGACCGTAACATCACCCCCGCTGCGGGTGCTCTGGATGTGAACCCCGTCATCGAAGGCCGGAGCCCCACCACCGGTATGCCGGTGAGCGGCGATTCGCTCTATATGCCCATGCTGGTGCAGATAAGCAACCCCGAAGGCTCCGAAAAGGTGGACGGCAAAAACGTGACCGCCGCCGGTATCGGACAGCGTGCGCCCTGGGGCGGCCAGTACGCGGATATCGTGTACGAAGGAATCCTTTACCGTTCCGGCCAGACCCGTATCACCTTCCTGTTCAACGACAGCTTTGCCGAGGGCCAGCCTCTGAGCGTGGGCCCCGTACGTTCCGCCCGTATCGGCCACGTGCTGCTGCGCGAGGAGTGGCAGGGCGGTATCGTGTATGCTGGCGGCCCGCGCCGTGAGGAAAACGACATCGCGGCCATGTTTGCTGAACTGGGCGCGAGTGAAAAGGGCGTAACGTTCAACCTGCTGGATGGCAAGTATCAGGAGTTCAAGAACCGCGTGAGCGGCGTGAAGGCGCCCGACAACTATAACGTCAACCTGGTCGGCATTCGTTCTCTGGTGCCCTCCACCACGGTGGCTCAGGAGCATCCCTTCCTGTTTGCCGATGCCAGCCCCTATGTGGACGGCTATGAGGTGGCCTACAATATCAACCTTGACTGGGGCCACAAGGTTTACATTTCTCATTTCTATTATGATGAAGCCAATAACCTCTATCTGCGCTATTCCGGAAACGCGCCGTATATGACCTTTGCCGAGGCGGAGGACCGCAGCGAGGAAAACGAGGAGCAGATGTCCTTCAGCAACGTCATTATCCAGCGCGTGGGCTATGAGTACACCAACAATTCCAAGATCATGCCCGTGATGCAGAGTGTTGGCAAGGGCAATGCGGATATCTTCATCGGCGGCCGCTACATCCCCGGCTACTGGGTGCGCGAGTCCATCGAAAGCCCCACGGTTTTCCTGGATGACAAGGGCAATGAGATCCAGCTCACCCCCGGCAAGACTTTCATCGCTCATTTCCCGCCGGAGAGCCTGCTGACCTATTCCGCCAGCGCTGCGCAGTAATCGGATTCTCGGACAGGCAGTGTTTCGGGCCGGACGGCTATATGCCGTCCGGCTCTTTTTCGGCTTTTGCCGGCATTGCGCAACAACGCGCGATGGGGTACAATAAGGGTAGAATCGATGCGAAACGCAACAACGTTCCATGCAAGGAGGTATCCATGACTTTGCCCGTTACGCCTGAAATCTCACAGGCCCTGCGCGATATTGCAAAGGATTATGTCATCATGAAATGCCGCTACCAGTCCGCGCTGCGGGAGGTGCGTACCAAGCTGGAAATTTTGGACGACGAGTTCCAAATGCGCCACAGCCGCAACCCGATCCATCATATGGAAAGCCGGATCAAAAGCCCGCAGAGCATTGCCCAGAAGCTCAAACGCAAGGGGCTGCCCATCACCCCTCAGGCGGCAATGGACAATCTGAACGACATTGCGGGCATCCGCGTGGTTTGCGCCTACCTCAACGATACCTACGCCATCGGCGAGCTGCTCACCGGACAGGATGATATCCGGTTGATACAGACGCGCGACTACATCGCCTCGCCCAAGCCAAACGGCTACCGCAGTCTGCATCTGATTGTGCATGTGCCGGTGTTTTTGAGCGAAGGGAAGCTCATTTTGCCCGTGGAGGTACAGATCCGCACCATCGCCATGGACTTCTGGGCCAGCCTGGAACACCAGCTGCGCTACAAGGAAACCGCGCACGTTCCCGAAGAGCTTAACCGCCAGCTTTTGGACGCAGCCAACCGTATCGCCGCGCTGGACGGAGACATGCAGCATATTCATGACCAGATGGCCGCGCTGGCCAACCGCATCTGCGATCTGAAATAGTACGTATGATAGAAACCGCCTTCCCTGCGCATACTGGCATGGGGAGGCGGTTTTGTTGATCGGGTTTCTTTTCAGCGTGATTGCAGGAGCGGCCATGAGCGTGCAAGGTGTCATGAACACCCGCCTGCAGGAGCACGTGGGGCTGTGGGAGGCCAATGCATACGTACAGGGCACGGCCTTTGCACTCTCGCTGGTCGTGATGTGGCTGTTTGGCACGGGCAACCTGGGCGCCCTGGCGAGCGCTCCTCGCGGATACCTGCTGGGCGGTGCGCTGGGCCTGGTGATTACCGTAACGGTGATGCTGGCCATCAAGGGGCTGAACGTAACGGTAGCGGTGTCGGTCATTCTGATCGCACAGCTGCTGGTGGCGGCGGTCATCGACGCCTTAGGCTGGATGGGACAGGAAAAGGTGCCCATGGGACTTTGGCAGTACGTAGGGCTGGCGCTGATGCTGGGCGGCGTGGCGCTGTTCAAGTTTCGCTGACCAGCGCTTCTTCGCCGTCGAGCAGGACGGTGGTCATGTCGCTGAGCTGGTTGATCGCTTCGCTCAGCGAAGTAAGAGTATCGCTTACCTGCTGACCGCTGGCCAGCTTGGCATCGTAGGCCTCAATGATGGTATAGATGTTGTCAAACACGCTCTGGTCATACAGACGGCCGATTTCTCCATACATGCCCACGTTCAGGTCGTTGAGCACCTCCATGCCGTGGACATACTGACGGATGCGGCCCAGCATGGCTGAAGTGGAACTGGCGCCCAGGCGGCTGAGGGAATTGACGCTGCTGACGGCGTGCTGTACTTCGCTGCGAAGGCGGGTGTTGCGTTGCGCCTCGTAATTGCTTTCATTGATGCCGCCTACGCCCGCGACCTTGAAAATGAGGAACGCGGCCAGCAACACCAGCAGAATGATGAGAATGGGCCGGTAGCGATGAGAGCGCATCACACTGTGATAGCCACGGGAGCGCATATATTTCGTCATACCGTCGGCCTCCTTTCAAAACAATGTGGGAATTGTAGCCATTATACCACAGTTTGCCCAAGTGGTAAAGAGCATCCAAATCGGAGCGCTTTTTGATCCGGCTGTGGTGGAAGATGCCGTTCTTTCGGTCAAAATGAGGCGCTTTTTGGCATAAGGAGGCGAAAGAAGTGGCGGGGGTGCTGCTGGGACTGTGGAGCGGCGCAGTTTGGTGGGGCGCAGGCCGGTCCGGCCGCGAGCATGCTGTACGCGCGGCCATGGCGATAGGACTGGCCTCATCCATGTCCATGCAAATCATGCTTTTGTGGCTGGATGGACAGCTTACGCTGCAAACCGGGCTTCCGCTTCATCTGTGCGGGCTGTTTGGGGTGCTGTCCATTCCGATGCTCCTGTGGCGCGTGCCGCAGCCTCTCTACGAACTGTCCGCATTTCTGGCAGGCCCGGCGGCGGCTGTTACCCTGCTGTTTCCGGCGGTGATCGAATCCTCGCGCCCCGTGATGATGCGGCTGGCTTTTTTGCAGCTGCATGTGCTGGTGGCGCTTACGCCCGTAATGCTGTGGCGCGCAGGAAAGCCGCTTCCCACGGACCCGCGGCGTGCGCTGGTCCTGGCAAGCGGCTATCTGCTGGCAGTGGCGGCGCTTAACCGCGCACTGCATACGAATTATCTTTTTTTGAGCGCAGCGCCCGCAGGTACGCCGTTACAATGGCTCTATGCCCGGGGCGGCGGGTACTATGTGTGCGCATTGTCCATGCTGTGCATGACGTTGTTTCGACTGCTGGCAGATGCATACCGGCGCGCGGCTATTTCAGGAAATAGGTGAGCATATAGCCCGTCGTGCCGCCATAGGAAACCTTGGTCCATTCCGAGCCGGGGATGAGCACCTGGACCGACGCGCCGCTCGGCATGCGCGAAAGCACGTTGTTGATGGACATGTTGGCTGAAGAGCGCAGGTTTACATAGCTCCCGCTGGGATGGCTGACCGTGCGCCAGGGCGTGGAGGGCAGATTGTGCAGCTGAATGTAGGCGGTCATCACATAGCCCGTCATGCCGTTGGTCTGGTTGGTGACCTGACACCATTCGCTGCCTTGCGCGTTGACCCAGAGGCGGGTGCCGTTATAGAGCTTTGCGAGCACCTTGGAACCGGTGGAGGCGTACTGACGCAAATTGAGCGCCTGGGTGCTCTTGGGATTGGCTACGACGGCATAGGCTGTGTTGGCCGTGCCGCTGCCGCCCTGCGCGGCCTGATCGCGCGCCGCGCACAGGCCCTCCTGCAAAAAGTCGCTGCTCATGAAGCCCCAGTATCCGCCGATGCTTACGCACCACCAGCCGTTGCCCTTGGCGATGACGCTCACATAGCTGTCGCCGGGGAACTGGCGGGTGACGGGATAATTCATGCCGGGGCCGGAACGCATGTTCATGGCGGTGTTGTTGGGCGTTTTGATGGTGGCCACGGTGCTGCTGCCGGGGTTTTTACGGCCCCAGTCGGCAACATATTCCCCGCGCACATAGCCTGTCTGGCCGTTGATCTGGACGCAGTACCAGCCGTTGGAAGCGCTGAGCACGTGCAGCGGCACGCCATTGTAGAAAATGCCCAGCACCTGCGCATTGTAGTTGGGCTGGGCGCGGAAGTTGAGGAACGCGCCGCCGTTGCTGTTGGTTACCAGCGCCGTCCAGACAAAGTCGCTCTCATCGATCACCTGATCGATGTAATTTTTGCTCATGTATCCGGTTTTGCCGTCGGGTGTGCGCACATAATAGAAGTTGTTCTGGCTGCCGTTGATCTCCACCCACGTACCGCGCGTACAGCTGCCCAGCCACTGGCTGGAGGAGCTTCCCTGCGCGCGCAGGTTCAGGGTGTCGGTGCCGTAGATCACGCCATAGGTACCGGAGGACGCCATAGCGCTGCCGGCCATGAGCAGGAGCAGAAGCAATGCGGCCAGGGCACAGAGGCATAGCTTGTGGTTTTTCATGGGTCAAACCCTCCTTGGGTACGGAATTCCTTGCCTACCATGTAAACGCGAGGAGAAAAGCAAATCTTCCCGCATGGTGAGACATTATTTTCGGTATTTCGGCAGGGCGAGGGCGCGCGACACCGCCGCCGCAATGTCCTCGTCCTTCACGGGCGGAAAGGAGTACCCACCGAAGCGGACGTGCAGGAAGAATTCATGCGTGCCATGATTGCCGGTGACAGGACTGTGGGTCACATCCACGGCATGGGTGCCCGGCTGTGCATCCAGCGCAGTGCACAGGGCGCGCAAAAGCGGCGCATAGCGGTCCGGCGAAAGCTCGCCCGTGCGGCGCGCGGCAGGATCGTCGGTCTCAAAGAGCGGCTTGACCAGACACATCAATTCACCCTGATTATGCATCACGGCCCGGAACTGCGGCACCGCCTTCACCAGGGACAGATAGCTCAAATCCACGCTGCCCAGCGTGGGAACAGGATTGAGCGAAAGCAGCTTTTCATCGCCCAGGTTGGTGCGCTCCAGATTGACCACCCGCGCGTCCTGGGAGAGAGAGCCGGCCAGCTGACCAAAGCCTGCCTCCACCGCGTAAACCAGCGCCGCGCCGTGCTTGACCAGGCAATCGGTGAATCCGCCGGTGCAGGCTCCAGCGTCGATGCATACGCGGCCCTCCACCGCGATGCCGAAATCGCGGATGGCGCCTTCCAGCTTATATCCGCCCTTGCCCACGTAACGCTCGTACAGGCCGCGCACCGTCATGGGTTTGTCGAGGGGCACCAGCTGTCCGCCGTTGGATACGGGCTGCGCGCCGCAGTAGACCGCTCCGCTCATCAGATAGGGCAGGGCGGCTTCCCGGCTGTCAAAAAAACCCTCCTCCAGAAGGCGGTCCATGGCGGAGCTTTTTTTCATACGCCCTCCGCCTGGTCCAGGGGAAGCCAGGCCAGAATGCGTTCAATATAGCGGTCCCAGAAATCCCAGGTGTGATTGCCAGGCTCGGTGTGATATTCGATGGGCAGCTCCTTGCCGAAGCGGGCAAAGAAATGCTCGTTGGCGTCAAAAAGAAAATCCTCCGTGCCGCAGGCCATATACATGCGGGGCGCGCGTTGCGGTTCCTTGAGGAACCGGTCGGCCAGGCCGAACAGGCTGCCCGGCCCGCGCAGCAGATCATGCTCGCTGCCATAGACGTCGTCCAGCTCCCTGAGCATGAAGGGGCCGCGGCTGGCAAAGGTTTCGTAGCCCTTTTCCATCTCGACACAGCCCGAAAGGCTGGCCGCCGCCGCATAGCGCCCCGGATAGCGCAGCGCCAGCCGCAGCGCGCCGTAGCCGCCCATCGAAAGGCCGGCGATGAACCGCCCGCTTCGCTTGCGGCACACGGGAAAGTAGCGCTCGATCACGGAGGGAAGCTCGCGGGCGATGAAGGTTTCATACTTCGCGCCATGCGCCATATCCATATGGAAGGAACGGTTGGCCGCGGGCATCACCACGGCCAGGCGGTAGCGCCGCGCGAACAGCTCCACGCGCGTCTGACGCAGCCACATGGTATGGTCGTCGCTGAGCCCGTGAAGCAGATAAAGGACCGGTATGGGCGAGCCGGACTGTGCCGCCACCTGCGGCTGGGGCAAAAGGATGTAGGCCGCCGTTTGAATGCCGAGAACCTCGCTGTAAAAATGGAAATCAGAAAAGACCATAAAACACCCTCCTGCAAGATGAAAACTGTGGAATGCTTTTTGTATCATATCACAAAACACGCTGATTTCCAATATCCTATCAGCGTTTGACGGCTGTTGTCCGTCCTATCCGCCAGGAGAGGGAGGCTTTGACCTGACGCCATGAACGGCCATTTCCGCAAGGCTTGACTTCCGTACGTTTTCGGGGCATAATACAATCTGCCCAATTATGGCTAAAGAAGGGGGGAGAGCGCGTGCGGCATGTGATTGAATCGGTGGAGCGCGGATCGGCGGCATACCGCCATGGCCTGCGCGCGGGCGACGCGCTGATCTCCCTCAATGGCGAAGCGATCGTGGACGAGATCGACTATCAGGCGCTGATTGCGGGCAGCCGCGTGCATGCCGTGGTGGAGCGGGACGGCCGGGAAGTCGCCGTGGACATCCGCAAGCAGGAGGGAGAGCCGCTGGGTCTGCACTTCGGGCCGGAGATGGCGCTTTCGCCCCGCACCTGCCGCAACAACTGCGTCTTTTGCTTCATCCGCCAGATGCCGCCGGGCCTGCGCAAAACCCTCTATGTGCGCGACGACGACTGGCGCTTTTCCCTGATGATGGGCAACTTTGTGACCCTGACCAACGTGGATGACGCCGAGTTTGACCGCATCATCCGCCGCCATGCCTCGCCGCTGTATGTGAGCGTGCATGCCACCGATCCCGCGCTTCGCTGCCGGATGATGAACAACCGCTTCGCGGGCGACATCCTCCAGCGCCTTACGCGCCTGAAGGATGCGGGCATCCGATTCCACTGCCAGATTGTGGTGTGCCCCGGCTGGAACGACGGCGAGCAGCTGCTCAGAACGCTGAGCGACCTGCGTGCCCTGGCGCCCGCGGCGCAGACCGCGGCCATGGTGCCCGTGGGCCTCACGCGCTTTCGTGAGGGGCTGGAGCAGCTTCGCCCCTTCACCAAAGCGGAGGCGGAGGCGCTGCTTAACGCCATCGCGCCCTTTCAGGAGCAGTGCCGCCGCGAGCTGGGCACCACCTTCGCCTTTCCCAGCGACGAATTTTTCTGCATTGCCGGGCGGCCCATCCCTCCGGAAAGCTGGTACGAGGACTTTCCGCAGATCGAAAACGGCGTGGGGCTGCTGCGCCGCTTTGAATGCGAGCTGGAGGAGGCGGAACGCTTTGAGGTGCCCGACGGGCCCGCGCCTGCGCGCCGCTATCTGATTCCTACAGGGGTGAGTGCCGCGCCGCACCTCATGCGCATGGCGGAGCGCTTCGCGCCGCCGGGGGTCAGCGTGCGGATACTGCCGGTGGCAAACCACTTTTTTGGCGAGACGGTCACGGTGACGGGCCTGCTCACCGGAGGCGACGTACTTGCCGCGCTTACGCCCGACAAGGTGGCGGACGCGGACGAGCTGCTCCTGTGCTCGGTGATGCTTCGCCATGAGGGCGATCTGTTTCTGGACGACATGCACATCGACGATTTCCGCAGGCGCGCGCCGCTGCCCCTGCACGTGACCGGCTGTGACGGGCAGGCGTTTTACGACGCGCTGCGCGGCCGCTTCGACGATTGAAGGAGGGAACCCCATGGCCAAGCCGCTGGTGGCCATCGTAGGCCGCCCGAACGTGGGCAAATCGACATTTTTCAACAAGATCGCGGGACGGCGCATCTCCATCGTGGAGGATGTGCCGGGCGTGACGCGCGACCGCGTCTATGCCGACGTGGAATGGATGGGCCGCCGCTTCAGCATGGTGGATACCGGGGGCCTGGACATGCGCAGCGAGGACGTGCTCCTCTCCCAGATGCGCCGCCAGGCGGAAATCGCCATGGACACCGCCGATGTGATCTGCTTTTTCTGCGACGGGCGCACGGGCCTGACCTCCGAGGACGAGGACGTGGCCAACTACCTGCGCCGCACGCGCAAGCCGCTTCTGCTGGTGGTCAACAAGATGGACTATCAGGGGATGAACGATCAGCTCTACGAATATTACAACCTGGGCCTGGGCGATCCCATCGCCATCAGCAGCACCAACATGCTGGGCCTGGGCGACCTTTTGGAGGAGATCGTGGGGCGCCTGCCCCCGCCCACGCCCGACGAGGCCGAGGAGGAAGGGCATGTCATCCAGCTGGCGCTGGTGGGTCGGCCCAACGTGGGCAAAAGCTCGCTGTGCAACCGGCTGCTGGGGCAGGAGCGCACCATGGTCAGCGACATCCCCGGCACCACGCGCGACGCCATCGACACCACCTTCACCGACGCGGACGGCACGCGCTACAACATCATTGACACCGCCGGCATGCGCAAGAAAAAGGCCGTGGAGGATGAAACGCTGGAACGCTACAGCGTGCTGCGCTCGATCGCGGCCATCGACCGCTGCGACGTGGCGCTTTTGCTCATTGATGCCCAGACCGGCGTGACGGAGCAGGACACCAAGATTGCCGGACTCATCCTCAGCGCCGGCAAGGCGGTGCTGGTGGCCGTCAACAAGTGGGACGCCGTGGAAAAGGACACCAACACCATGGAGCAGTTCCGCAAAAAGATCTTAAGCGACCTCAAGTTTATGAGCTACGCGCCGGTGCTGTTTTTGTCCGCGCTCACCGGCCAGCGGGTGAATACCGTGCTCGCTGCCGTGAAGGCCGCCTATGAGCAGTACAGCCGCCGCATCCCCACGGGCGTGCTCAACGAGGCTCTGGCCGATGCGCAGGCCAGCCTCCAGCCACCGGTCTCCGGCGGGCGTCGACTCAAGATCTACTATGCGACCCAGCAGAGCACCTGCCCGCCTACGTTCGTATTTTTCGTCAACAGCGAGGAGCTGATGCACTTCGCCTACGAGCGCTATCTGGAGAATCACCTGCGCAAGAGCTTCGGCTTCGAGGGAACGCCCATCCGCTTCATTCTCCGGGAAAAGACCAAGGACTGATCCGAAAAAAACAGGCGCCGCGCCGGAAACGCATCCGGCGCGGCGCTTTTGTCCGTCAGTCCTTTTTTTCGCGCCGGCGCTGGGCACGGCGCTCCTTTCCGGCCTCAAAATCGGCGCGCTCGGCGCTGGTTTCAGGCACCAAAGCCGGCACACGGGCGGGACGGCCGTCCGCACCGATGGCCACCATGGTCAGGTAGGCGCGGTTGACACGGCTGCGGTCGTGGGGGCATTCCAGATGCTCCACGTAGGTGTCCACGCACACCTCCATGCTGGTATTGCCCACGTAGGTCACGCGCCCCTGCAAGGTGACGGTGTCATTGATGTGGGCCGGGGCCAGAAATTCCAGGTGGTCCACGGCGGCGGTGCGGGTCTCCATACCGCTGTGCCGGCGCGATACCACGCCTGCGACCACGTCAATCCATTGCATCAGGATGCCGCCAAAGAGCGTGTAGCTTCCGTTCACATCCGCGGGCATGACGATGTGCACCTGCTCGGTGCGGCTGGCGGATACGGGCTTGGAGGGACGGGGTAATTCACTCATGGGTTGGGTTTCCTCCTTTAAAGGCAGTAAAGGCAGGTTTTTGGGGCGGAGGGGGCAGGATGGGCTCCGGAAGGGACGAAAGCAGCGCTCGCAGGCGCGCGCCCAGCAGCTGCGGATCAAAGGCGGTCAGAAACAGGAGCCGCCGTCTGGGCATGGGATGAAGGGCAAACAGGTCTGGCGCCTCGTCGATCAGGCGGGTCCAGAGCACCTCCTCGCTCCATCCCCGCTTGAGCTCCGCGTCCAGCTGGGTGAGGGCCTTGGTGCGGCTGCACAGCCTCGGCAGCAGATCCACCGGGGCCACCAGAAAGCTGGGGTCCGGCACGCCGTCCACGGTGGCCAGGTGGATGCGGTCGTCCATCAGCCTGCCAAAGGACGGCACCGCTTCCGGACAGACGGGATGCGGCAGAATGTCCATATCCACCCAGGCGGCGTGCGTAAATTCGGGCCGGCGACTGGCCGCCCGGAGCATCAGGAGAGGCTTGCTGCGCCGGAAATGGTCCGTGGGACTCATGCCCATGCCCAGCAGGGCACGGGGCAGCACGGCGTTGTCCGGGTAGCTCTGCGTGTTGGGAAAGCCCGCGCGCAAAAGCCGCTCCTGTGCGCCGCCGGTGTAGAGCAGAAGCGGCAGGCTCTCTACCGCCTTAAGAAAGCCAAAGCGCAGGATGTAGGCCGCCACGGGCCGCCGGGGGCTGGGCAGGTCCACAAAGGCGGTCACCAGCAGCGGCATGTAGCGTTCGCTGAGGTGGATGCGGGTGGCGCGGGCGTGCTGGGTCAGCCGCAGCCCTCGCGGCAGGCGCTGGGGATAGGTGTTATCCACGCCAAACAGCCCCCATGTTGTGCGTACGCCCGCCCTTTGCCGGTCATAGCGAAAGCCCGCCAGCTGCTCAAAGCGGCTGAGCGTGGTGCCGGGCAGCGCATCGGGTACTGGGCGGCGAAGCCATCGCCGGGGCGGCTCGGCAAGCGGCCACAGGGGCGCGTCCGGCAGGGCATAGACCGAAAAACCCGCCACATACGCCGCGATGGACAGCGTGGCCAGCGCGGGCTCCGCCTTGCGCAGAAAATCCACCGGACCAAGCAGCAGCGCCGGGTCTGCCGTCAGCGTGCGCACGGGGGACGCGGCGCATACCAGCGGCAGCCCCCGCACGATCTGTACGGCGTTTTCCTCAAACCGGTCGGCCAAAGCCGGCAGGCAGGCTTCCGCCTCTACCGCCGGCTGCGGAAACGGGGCAGCGCCGAGCGCCGCACGGTCGTATACGCGGGTGTCGGCATCAGCGTCCGCCACAGGCTCGGGCGTGCCCTCCACCGGGGGACTGACGGAGGCCGAAAGCAACGCTGGTCCGCAGACATGGCGCAGCGCTGCGTAGAGCCGCGCATCCCACTTGGGAGCAAAGCCGTGCGCGCCCATCAGGTGCAGAAAGAACGTTTCATCGGTCAAAAGGGGGAGCACGGCTTCAAGGGGTTCCTTGCCGGAATAAAACAGCGCGTCGCCCTGGCCAAACCCCTCCCGGCATGCTTCCGGCACGGCAAAGCGCAGGCCCGTGGGCCGCGCCGCCGCCGCCAGGGCCCGCTGCGCCGTCTGCGCCGCCTCCGAGACATCGGGCAGCGAGGAAAGAATCACCAGCATGCGCGGAGCCAGCACCGCGCGCACCCCCTTTGCAGGCAATGAATGGTTTCATTATAGGCCATGGCCGCTCGCCCGTCAACAACACGTTGACAGCCGGGGCCGGTCCTGATAAGATGAACGCACGGGGCCCCGGCGGGCCCGGACAGGGAGGCGAACACCTATGCGCATCATGATTACCGGGGCGGGCGGCTTTATGGGCCGCAACCTGTGTGAGGTTCTCCGGGAATGCCGCCCCGAGGATAGGCTGGACCTGATTGACCTTGCCACGACACGCGAGGCGCTGGAATCTGCCGCCGCGGAAGCGGATTTCGTGTTTCATCTGGCGGGCGTGAACCGGCCCAGGGACCCGGACGAGTTTATGCGGGGCAACGGCGATTTCACCCTGGAATTGACGGCCCTGCTGGAGCGGGGCAAAAGGCCGCCTGTGGTGCTGGCCAGTTCCATTCAGGCTGCGCTGGACAACCCCTACGGGGCCAGCAAGCGCTCCGCCGAGGACGCGGTGGCGGCCTATGCGCGCCGCTGCGAAACGCGCGCGTATCTCTACCGGCTGCCCAACGTGTTCGGCAAGTGGAGCCGCCCCAACTACAACAGCGTGGTGGCCACTTTCTGTCACAACATCGCGCGCGGCCTGCCCATCACGGTCAACGATCCGGCGGCGCAGGTGCCGCTGGTCTATATCGACGATGTAGCGGCGGCGTTTGTGCGCGCGCTGGAGGGCGCAGCCGTTCCGGATGCGGAGGGGCGCTACGCCGTCAAACCCGAATATCGCATCACGGTGGGGGATCTGGCGGCGATGCTGGGCCGCTTCCGCGACATGCGGGACCGCCTGGAGTGCCCCGACCAGTCCGATCCGCTCACGGCCAAACTCTACGCCACCTACCTGAGCTTTCTGCCGCCGGAGGATTTCGCCCGCCCCACGGTTACCCATGCCGATACGCGGGGATCGTTTACGGAGCTTTTGCATCTGGGCGGCCATGGACAGGTCAGCGTGAACGTCTCCCGTCCGCACATCACCAAGGGGGAGCACTGGCATCACACCAAGCATGAGAAATTCGTGGTGCTCAGCGGCGAGGGCGTGATCCGTTTCCGCAGGCCCGGCGACGCGACGGTGATTTCCTACCGGGTGTCGGGCGACGTGCCGCAGGTGGTGGACATCCCGCCCGGATATACCCACAACATCGAAAACACCGGCGATACCGACATGATTACTCTGATGTGGGCCAACGAATGCTTCGACCCCGCGCGGCCCGATACCATCCGTCTGCCCGTGGAGGCGCCAAAGGAGGAAGCAAAATGACCCGCAAGCTCAAGCTCATGACCGTGCTGGGCACGCGGCCGGAGATCATCCGCCTGTCCGCCGTGATGCGCTGCGCCGACCGCTACTTCGACCATGTGGTGGTGCATACCGGCCAGAACTACGACCCCGCGCTCAACGAGGTATTCTTCCGCGAGCTGGGCCTGAGAAACCCCGATTTCTATCTGGATGCCGTAGGCGCGGACCTGGGCGAAACCATGGGCAACATCATCGCCAAGAGCTACAGGGTGATGGCGCGCGAGCATCCCGACGCCGTACTCATTCTGGGCGATACCAACTCCGCCCTTTCGGCCATCTCCGCCAAGCGGCTGAAAATCCCGATCTTCCATATGGAAGCGGGCAACCGCTGCTGGGACTGGAACGTGAGCGAGATGATCAACCGAAAGATCGTCGATCATATCAGCGACATCAACCTGCCCTACACCGAAAACAGCCGCCGCTACCTGCTAAGCGAGGGCATCGACGGGAAAACCATCTTCGTCACCGGCTCGCCCATGCGCGAGGTGCTGGAGCGCCACCGGGAGCAGATCGCGCAAAGCGATGTGCTCAGCCGTCTGGGGCTGGAGAAGGAACGTTACATCCTTGTCAGCGCCCACCGCGAGGAAAACATCGACATCGAGGAAAACTTCCTTTCCCTGATGCAGGCCATCAACCACATGGCCGAGGTCTATCAGGTGCCGGTGATCTATTCCACGCATCCGCGCAGCATGAAATTCATCCGGCAGCGGAATTTCCGGTTTCACCCGCTGGTGCGCAACCTCACGCCCTTCGGCTTCTTCGATTACAACTGTCTGCAGATGAAAAGCCTGGTCGTCCTCAGCGACAGCGGAACCCTCAGCGAGGAAAGCGCCATGCTGGGCTTCTGCGGCGTCTTGATCCGCACCTCCACCGAGCGGCCCGAAGTGCTGGACAAGGGTACGGTGGTCATTGGGGGCATCACACAGCAAAGTGTGGAGCAGGCGGCGCAGCTGGCTATCGCCATGCAGCGCGCCGGCGAGCCCCGCGCCATGCCTGCGGATTATCAGGACACCAACGTGAGCGTCAAGGTGGTCAAGCTCATTCAGAGCTATACGCCCATCGTCAATGAGACCGTATGGCTGAAGCGCTGAGACATGATTTCGGACACTTCGCGCGCATTGTCATGGCTTTTGCTGGCACGGGGATGACAACCGGCCCCCGTTTGCGTTATACTGTATAAGCCAACCAAGGAAGGCACCAAACCCCATAGAAAATACAAGGAGGATTCGATTATGACCCGCAAGCTGATAACCACCCTGCTGTGCCTGGTACTGGCTGTGGCGCTTCCGCTGGCGGCGCTGGCCGATACCCGGCATACGCTCACCCTGATTCCCGGCGATGACCTGAGCGCAGTGCCCGCGATTGCAGACCTCTGCGACGCGCTGTCTTTGACCCTGACCAAGGGCGAGAAGTCGGGCGGGCTTACGCTTTCCGTCGGCGGAGAGGACATTGCCACCGTTGCGCTGGGCGCGGACAGCACCGGCCTGTACGTGCAGTCCACGCTGTTGGGGGACGACGTGTACTATGTCAACTGGGATGACGGCTTCGCCTACGTCTCCGATCTGGTCATGGAAATCGCCGAGGCAAACGGCATGGAAACAGACGCGGGCATGGCCGCCACGCTGAAAAACACGCTCGACCTGTATAAGACCAAAATCGTGGAAACCCTCGGCGCAGCCGGTTATGCCGGGTCGTCCACGGTTACCGGGACCCTTGACAGCGCAATGAACGATCGCGAAGCGCTTAAGGAACTGATTCAGGAAAGCTTTCCGGACGATCCTGACATGGTGGCTGTTTATGAGCGGCTCTTTGACAACATGACCCTTGAGGAAGGCGAGTTTACCGATCCCGAACGCGATCCGGCCACCCGCCATATGTCCATGGTCCTGACCTCCGAGGATATGGCGGACATGTGCGATACGCAGTATATGCGCGGGGTTATGGAGATGACGCTCAAGTCCCAGAACCCGGAGCTGGGGGAGGAGGAACTGTCCGCGGCGGTGGATGAGGCGATTGAGCAGGCCCGCAGCGTCTACGAGGAGAGCGATCTGCAACTCGTCATGAATATCTACACCAGCGATGAGGACACCAAACTCGTGGGCATGGACATGGGCATGGAGATGACCATTCCCGCTGATGAGGGAACCGAAACGAAGGCGGCCCTGAACTTCAACTATGACCGCCTGACCGGCAACAACGGTGTGGATCATCGCGCGGACATGAGCATGATTGCCGATGATGAGACGCTGAGCCTGATGGGCTTTCAGCTCTCGCAGGGCAAGGACGGCGTAAGCGACGGCTACTTCGCCGTGCTGGCGAACCGTCAGCAGGTGACCTTTGCCTACCATGCCGAGAACCAGGGCAACGACCGCATACGGACCCTGAATCTCTACAGCCGCGGCAACGCTGCCGCCATTATCGCACCCGCGGCCTCCGACAGGCCTCTCTTCGGCTTCCAGCTGGTTTCCGGACCTGCCGAGGACAGCGTGCTGGATGCGATCGACAATGCGACCGGCGATACCGCTATCGATCTGATGAAGCTGTCCGCCGAGGAAATGCAATCCCTGTTTATCGATTTGCAGGCGCATGTCACCCAGGCGGCCTTTACCGCGCTGGGCAACCTGCCTGAAAGCGTTATCCAACTGATGACGAGCGGTACCCCAACGATCGAAATAGAAGAATAAATTCCTGACTGTCGTACACAAGGCCCAACAGGCTGCGCCCGGCCGCTTCCTATCGGGGGGCGGCCTTTCTCATACAAAAAACCGTGGGAGAGCTTTGCCTGGAGCCCTACCACGGTTCAGCCATCATTTTGCTTTCTGACCGATGCGGTTTTCAGTGCCGCTGAGCAGGCGCTGGATATTGCTGCGGTGCCGCCATACGCACATGGCGAACAAAACCACCGTAAACAGACACACGGCCCACTGTCCCCAGTGGACGATGCACATCAGCACCATGTAGCAAAACAGCATCGTCATGCTGCCCAGGCTGATGAAGCGCGTCAGCGCGATCACCGCCAGGCAGGCTACAATGGCGGCCGAACCCCACAGCGGGTCCACAAAAAATACCACAGCAGCCGAGCAGGCAACGCCCTTGCCGCCCTTGAAGCCGTAAAAGACCGGCCAGTTGTGCCCGATGATGGCAAACAGCCCGGCCAGCATCATCCCGTAACGCGCAATGCCAAAGGTGGTTCCCGGCAGAATCAGGCTGCCGATCCAGCAGGCCAGCGCAGCCTTGAGAAAATCGCCCGCGAAGGTGATCAGCCCGCTTTTAAGCCCCATGACACGCAGCACGTTGCTGGCGCCCGTGTTTTTGCTGCCACGGTTGCGGATATCCACGCCCTTTGCGCCTGATACTGTGAGCCCCGTGGAAAAACAGCCAAGAAGATAGGCGATAGCGGCGACCAGTATCGAAAGCAGAATTTCCCGCATATGTTCCTCCATCCGCGGCACATGCCGCCCGTGATTCATTCTTCCCGGTGCGAGCCGCGATTATTATAGCATAGCCGGACCAAAATGCAAACCTGTCATTTGGACTGCCGGCAAATATGCCGCGTGTCATTTGGACTGCCGGCAAATATGCCGCGGCGCTTGCAACGCGGGGCTGAATCGTCTATAATAGACCATGTATGTCTACAGACCCAAGTACAGGGAGGATGGAAACCGGTATGCAACACACGACCGCCAAGCACAATCCGCTCACGTTTTATCTGCGGATGCTTCTGTATATGTTTGTGGGGCTGCTCCTGCGCCTGTTGGCGCTTGCGCCGCTGGCCTGCCTGTTTGTTTTTCCTGCGGGATCGCCGCTGAAACTGCTGGCGCTGCTGTGCCCGGTCCTTTTGGTGCTGCTGGTGTTACCGTTGCGCTATTCCTTTGCCGAGGCGATGGTGCGGAGGGACGGCCGCCGCTATTTCAGCTTTGACACGGCGCTCAATCTGGGCAACTATGGCGAAAAACTGGCGGAGTCCCTGCTGCATGCTGCGCATGTGATCAAATGGGGGATTCCCTTCTTTGCCATGCTGATCTATGGGTACTACTGGTATAAAGAGGTAGACGCCCTTACCCTGCTCAGCACCCTGACCCGGCTGGGCCGGGGATGGACCAACGTCTGGTGTTCCGTGGCCAATTTCTTCCTGGAACTGGTGGGAGGGGCTCAGCTTACGCCGCCCCAGAATACCCTGATGGACGGCGTAGCCGCGGTGCTGGCTGTGCTGGGGCTGGGCGTGGCCGTGTGGCTGTATGGCGCGGTGCGCAACAGTGCGGCGCGCTACGTATGGGCTTATGCCAACCGCAATGATCATTCTCCCCGCAAAGAGCTTCGCCGCCGTCTGCGCGGCCGCAGACTGGCCCAGCTGGGCGTGAGCCTGATCAATCTGGTTTTGTGGATTCCTTTTGCCATCGTGGCCGTGACGGCGGTCAAGGGTGCGGTGAGCGGCGCGGCGGAGGCGCTGATGGCGGCCATTACCCAGCAGGGATCGGCCGGGCTGGACATGGCGGCGGCTGTGGTGCCGCTGCTGGCCGCGTTCGTGTTTCTGTACATGCCGCTGCTGCCTATCCGCCGCATTCTGACGGCCGCCTTTGCGCTGTGGGATCATCATCCGAAGACCCGAAGCGGAGCAGCCTCTTTGCAGCAGACGGCTTCCGTGCCTGCCGGCGAGGCAGCGCCCGCCTTTACCCCCGGCGAGAACGGAACCCGTCCGTGAGCGCCGTCCGGCTGGATAAGTACCTGGCCCAGAGCGGCGAACGAACGCGCAGTCAGGCTATGCGCGCGATCAGGGACGGCCTCGCGCGGATCAACGGCACAACCGTGCGCGATCCTGCCGCCAAAGTGGGGGAGGGGGACGAGGTCACCCTTGCAGGGGAGCCCGTATATGACGAGGCCCTGCAATACTACATGCTTCACAAACCTGCCGGCGTGCTCACCGCCGCCCGCGACGGACGCGCGCAGACGGTCATGGACCTGGTTCCCCCGGCGCTTCTGCATCGCCGCGTGCTGCCTGTGGGCAGGCTGGACAAGGATACCACCGGGATTTTGATTCTGACCAACGACGGCGCGCTGGCGCACGCCCTTCTGGCTCCGGGCCGGCACGTGTGGAAGCGCTATGTGGCCTGCGTAACCGGACGGCTGGACGGGGAGGACACGGCGGCCTTTGCCGCCGGGGTGCCTTTGAGCGATTTTACCGCGCTGCCTGCCACCCTCACCATTCTGTGTGCGGACGAAAGCGAAAGCCGGGCGGTTGTAGAGGTGCGAGAGGGCAAGTATCACCAGATTAAGCGCATGTTTTCCGCGCGCGGACATGAGGTTACGGCTCTGCACCGCGCCTCTTTTGGTCCGCTGGAACTGCCGGATGATCTCCCGCCCGGCGGCCTGCGCCGGCTCTCCGCAGGTGAGGTGGCCGCTCTGCGTGCCGCTGTTCTGAAACCGAACGATAAGGAAGGGTAAGCCATGCCGCCTGCCAACGATCATTACTATACCGCAGAACCCTCCAGCGATCACCGCCCCGGCGAGGTTCGCTTCTGCTATGGTGGGCGCGAGTTGGTCTTTGCCACCGACAGCGGCGTATTTTCGCGCCGGGAACTGGACCGGGGTACGGAGGTGTTGCTGGCTGCGCTGCCCGAATCCGTCTCTGGGCCGGTACTGGATATGGGTTGCGGGTACGGGACCATCGGCGTGGCCGTAGGCGCGCGATGGCCGGGATTGGCGGTTACCATGGCGGATGTGAACCGTCGCGCCTGCGATTTGGCGCGCGAAAACGCCCGTCGAAACGGCGTTCGGGCTGAAGTGCTGGAAAGCGACGGATATATGGCGCTGACGGGAAGGCGCTTTGCCACCATCCTGCAAAATCCGCCCATCCGCGCGGGCAAGGCCGTCATCTACCGCATGTTTGCCGATGGGGCGGCAAGCCTGTTGCCGGGGGGCCGGCTGTGGCTGGTCATCCGCAAGCAGCAGGGCGCGCCCTCCGCGATGAACTATCTGGCCACACTTTTTGACGAGGTGGCCGTGGTGGAAAAGAAAAGCGGTTACTGGGTGCTGCGCTGTACCGCGCCCCATCAGGATACAGAGGAGGATACCAAGGATGTATGACCGGGCTTTTTTTGACCGTCCCATCGACCGGCGGGGGACGGCATGTGAGAAATGGGATGTGGCCATGGCGCGTGACGCGCGTGTGAGCAATCCCATGTGGGTGGCGGATATGGATTTCCGTTGCCCCGACGAGGTGGTGAACGCTCTGTGCGAGCGCGCGGCCCATCCGGTCTATGGCTATACCGAACAGACGGACAGGGCGGTGGCAGCGATGCTGGATTTCATGGAGCGCCGCCATGGGCTCAAGCTGATCCCCTCGGAACAGATCATGCTGCCCTGTGTGGTTTCCGGGCTGAAGGCGGCGGTACAGGCCTTTACGCAGCCTGGCGACCGCATCATCGTGCAGCCGCCGGTATATGGACCGTTTTACGCGTCCGTGCGCGATAACGGCCGCGAAGCAGCGGAGTGTCCGCTCCGGTGCGACGACGCGGGCCGCTACACCATGGACCTGCAAAGCGTGGAGGATGCCTGCCGCGCGGGCGCGCGCATGATGTTCCTGTGCAGCCCGCATAATCCCGTGGGACGTGTGTGGAGCCGGGAGGAACTCAAGGCGTTGTTTGCCGTGCTGGCCCGGTATGACGTATTGCTTGTATCCGACGAAATCCATGAGGACTTTGTCTATCGTCCGGGCATGTTCGTCCCGGCGCTGGATCTGGCCGTGGAAGCGGGCGTGCGCGCCATCTCCATGACCAGCGCCAGCAAGACCTTCAACCTGGCGGGTCTGCAGCAGGCGACGGCTTTCTGCCGCGACAGGGCGCTGCTGGACCGCCTGGAAAAAACGCTGCGTGACGCTGGCGTGGTATCCGGCAACATCTTCGGCATGACCGCTACCGAAGCGGCCTTCGCTCATGGCGATGCATGGCTGGATGCGATGCTGGATTATGTGGCTGAAGGCTACGCCATTTTCCGCGAAGAGATGGAGGCCCGGCTGCCCGGCGCGGTCCTTACCCCGCTTGAGGCTACCTATCTGGGCTGGCTGGACCTGCGCGCCTGGGGCCTTACCACTGCGCAGCTGATGGAGCGCACGAGGGCTGCGGGTGTGGAATTCACCCCCGGAACCTTCTTTGGCGCTGATGCGGGCGAAGGATTTCTGCGCGTGAATCTGGCCTGTCCTCATGAACGCGTGCGCCTGGCCGCCGAGCAGATCGAACGCGCCCTGAAACAGCAGGACGAAAAATAATATGGAGAGATGGAGGGACACAAACGTGCAAGACCTGAGCATCATCATTGACGAGCTGCGGGAGGAAATGATCCAGACCCTGAAAGGCTGGATTCAGGTGCCCAGCGTGAAGACGGCTCCTGAACCCGGCGCTCCCTTTGGCCGCGAGGTACGGCGGGCACTGGACCTGGTCCTTTCGGACGCAGCGGCCATGGGCTTTGAAACCCGCAACTTTGACGGCTATGCCGGCGATGTGCGGATGGGTCCGCTGGGCGTGGACCCGCTGGCCATTCTGGTGCATCTGGACGTGGTGCCCGCCGGCGACGGCTGGACGGTGCCCCCCTTTGCCGCTGAAATCGAGGATGGACGCATGTATGGCCGCGGTATGTCCGACGACAAGGGACCTGCTGCAGCGGCGCTGTACGCCATGTACGCCATGAAAAAGGCCGGCCTGCCGCTTAAGCGCGAAGTGCGCCTTATCTTCGGCTGCGATGAGGAAAGCGGCTGGGAGTGCATGAAATACTACATGGCGCATTGCGACATGCCCCGCACAGGCTTCAGCCCCGATGCCAGCTATCCCGTCATCAACACGGAAAAAGGGCTTCTGCACCTGAGCCTGCGTGCGGGCTACGCTTCAGACGGCCTGCGCGTGAAGGAAATCAGCGTGGGCGAGCGCTGCAACGTGATCCCCGGCATCGCCACCGCGCTGGTGGAGGGCGATGAGGCCCTGTGCAGCAGGATCAACCATCTGGCGGGCGATATGCACATTCAGGTGGAGGCGAAGATGCAGGATGGCCTGGCGCTGCTCACCTCTACGGGTGTGCCCGGCCACGCGGCCTATCCCGAAGCGGCCCGCAACGCCATCGGACAGCTGCTCCTGATGCTGCGCGCATTGGGCGTAACCGGTCCGCTGCGTACGTTGGCCGATCAGGTGGGTATGGAATATGACGGGCTGGGTCTGGGCATCCGCTGCATGGATGAGACCAGCGGCAGCCTTACCTGCAACCTGGGTATCCTGCGCTACAATGAGAAGGACGGGCTGTACGCCACGCTGGACATCCGCTATCCGATCCTGTGCGACCACGCCGCATTGACCGCCTCTGTGCGCGCGGCACTGGAAGGCGTGGAAGTCACCGTGGATGAGCAAAAGGACCCGCATCATGTGGCGCCTAACAGCAAACTGGTCATGGCGCTGCTGGATGCGTATCACGAGGCCACCGACCGCCCGCGCGAGTGCGTGGCGACCGGCGGTGGCACCTATGCCCGTGTGCTGGAGGAGGGCGTGGCCTTTGGCAGCGTGTTCCCCGGCGAGGAGGAGCTGGCGCATCAGGCCGATGAATATATGTCGCTGGACAGCCTGGTACTGAACATGCGCATCTTTGCCCGCGCAATTGAGAAGCTCCAGGACTGAGGCTCCCAAATAGCAATACAAAGCGGGATGTTTTCACTGGCCTTTCAGGCCGCAGGCAGGCGCCCCGCATCTTTTTGGAAAGATGGATACACAAACGCGAGGACTCCAACCGGAGTCCTCGCGTTTTGCATTGATCGTTATCTCAGACCTCAGTGAAGGCGTCCTTGCTCAGGCCGCACACAGGGCACACCCAATCTTCTGGCAGATCTTCCCAGGCGGTGCCGGGGGCAATGCCGCTATCCGGATCGCCTACAGCGGGATCATACACATAGCCGCAGGGGCACTCATACTTCATGATGATATCCTCCTCGCGTATGATTGTTCTTAGCCGAAATAACGCTTGAGCAGACCGTCGAAGCCCTTGCCATGGCGGGCCTCATCCTTGCACATCTCATGAACGGTGTCGTGGATGGCATCCAGGTTAAGCTCCTTGGCCAGCGTGGCCAGCTCCTTCTTGCCGGCGGTCGCGCCCCACTCAGCCTCAGCGCGCAGCTCCAGGTTCTTCTTGGTGGAGGAAGTAACAACCTCGCCCAGCAGCTCGGCGAACTTGGCGGCATGCTCGGCCTCTTCCCAGGCATAGCGCTTGAAGGCCTCGGCCACTTCGGGATAGCCATCGCGGTCAGCCTGACGGCTCATGGCCAGGTACATGCCAACCTCGGTGCACTCGCCGTTGAAATTCATGCGAAGGCCCTCGATGATGCGGGGGTCAACACCCTCGGCAACGCCCACACGATGCTCGTCCGCATAGGACTTCTCTTCGCCCATGAGCTGGAACTTGCTCTTGGGAGCCTTGCATTGGGGGCAGAATTCAGGGGCTTCGGGACCTTCATAAACATAGCCGCAAACCTTGCAAATCCATTTCATGATCAAATGACCTCCTTGGAATTGAAATCCGAATCTGGGGGGCACCTCTCGCCCCGCACCTATAGTATACCCCACTTGCGGGAAAAGTGAAACATAAATTTGCGCAGAATTTCTCAATTTTCAGGCGGAATAGGCGGCAAGCAGCGCTTCTTCCATGCCATCGGGATCGCACACGGCAGTATGGCGGACCGGCAGGCTGGCCAGACCGCGCACCTGATCGGGAATGGGTACGCCGCTGAGCTGTTCCACCTTCTGGGCGCACGCCAGAAAATCGAGTCCCGCCACGGTCTGTACGCCCAGCAGGCTGGCCGCCACATCGGGCGCGAACTTGTAGGGGCTGGCCGTGGACACCAGCACCGCGGGCGTCTGGTCACGGGTCTGGTCGCGGTACCGGCGCAATACGCAGGAACCAACGGCGGTATGCGGGTCCATGACATAATGCGTGCGCTCGTATACCAGGCGGATTTCATCAGCGGTCATCTTGTCGTCGGCGTAGCCGGCCCAGAATACCTTTTGCAGACCGGTCAGCCGCTGCCCACCGATGGAGAAACTGCCGCAGGAGGAGAGCTGCTCCATCCACGTGCGCACCAGCGCGCTGTCGCGGTCAGCACACTCGTAGAGCAGCCGCTCCAGGTTGGAGCTGACCAGAATATCCATGCTGGGGGACATGGTCTTGAAGAACGTGCGGTGGGTGTAGTACGTGCCCTCGCGGAAGAAATCGGTCAGCACGTTGTTACGGTTGCTGGCGCAGATCAGGCGGCGGATGGGCAGGCCCATGCGCATGGCGTAATACCCGGCCAGGATATCGCCAAAGTTGCCGGTAGGCACCACGAAGTTGACGCCCTGCCCCATGCGGATGGCGCCGCGCTGGACCAGGTCGGTGTAGGCAGTGAAATAGTATACAACCTGGGGAGCCAATCGTCCGAAGTTGATAGAATTGGCAGAGGAGGGCAGCTTGCCCAGCCGGTCCATGCGCTCGCGGAAGGCAGGGTCGCCGAAGAGACGCTTGACGCCGGTCTGCGCCTGATCAAAATTGCCCCGTACCCCGATGACGTGGGTGTTGTTTCCGCCGGTGGTGGTCATCTGCAATTCCTGCACGCGGCTGACCCCGCCGTAGGGATAGAACACCGAGCAGCTGGTGCCCGGCACGTCCCGGAAGCCTTCCAACGCGGCCTTGCCGGTATCGCCGCTGGTGGCCACGATAATGCTGACCTCGCGCTTTTCGCCATTCTTTTCGGCAGCCAGGCGCACCAGATAGGGCAGGAGTTTGAGCGCGATGTCCTTGAAAGCCAGCGTGGGGCCATGAAACAGTTCCAGCACATGAACGCCTTCGATGAGCGTGCGCACCGGAGCCACATCGGGGTGATCCCACGCATCGGCAGCGTAGGCCGCGTCTACCGACTGCTCGATTTCAGCGATGGAGTAGTCCTCCAGAAAATCGCGCAGGATTCGCGCGGCGCGCTGACGGTAGCTCTGTCCGCACAGGGCGGCCAGCCGCTCGCTGGAAATCTGGGGAAACAGACTGGGCACATACAGGCCGCCGTCCGCAGCCAGGCCCCACAGGATGGATTGCGACGCGGTTACGCAAGCGCCGCCACGCGTGGAAAAAAAGGACATACGATCACTCTCCAGACAGGTTTCGGATGCTTCATGATTGGAAGTGGTTCCATCATACACGGTTTTGGGGCGCGTGTAAAGCCGGAAATGCACGAAAAAGGAGACGGCATTTCCAGCCGTCCCCCTCATCATGCGAAGGTTCAGATCACGTAGGGCTTGATAAAGTCCGGCAGCTCTTCGGGACCGGCGCTGACGGAGATCACGAAATCCACATTGTGGTTGGTGCTGATGGTCTCCAGACGCTTGAACACCCATTCGCTGGTGGCCAGCTCATTGTGAATCAGCTTTTTGAACGCGTCGATGAAGATGAGCCCCACGTCGAAGTTCTGCGCTACGACGCCGCAGAGAAAGCCCATGAACATGTGGTCGCTGAGCAGCTCGTATTCGCTGGCGTTGATAAAGCGCACCTCGTGACGAAGGTCAAACATATAGCGATTGTCATCGTCGATGAAAACGATGTCGTGCTTGCTTTCCTGGCTAGCCTGGTTGGCCATGTCGATGATGCGCTTGGTTTTACCCGAGCCTTTTTTGCCGGCAATCACCTGAATCAATGGTAACGCCTCCTTAACACTGTTTTGTTATCTCCGGGCGGCGCCGCGCGCCGCCGTGCTTACACCCCCATTATACATGAACCGGAGGAGAATAGCAACGCCCCTCATTGTTTTTCTTCCGGCACAGACGAAAGAGCCTGCCGGAGATCCTCAATGCCCATTTCCGGCAGATCGCGGAAAGGCGCGTCGGGCGATGTGGGATCAAAACGGCACACGGCGCGAAAATCGCACCGGTCGCAGGCGCTGCGGTCCGGGTCACGAGCGGGGGAGATGGCTGTCTCCCCGCCGAAGAGCCGGTCCGCCAGGGCCACGGCCACCTCGCGCGCATGGGAAAGCAGGGCGGTAAGCTGAGGCATGTCCAGCGCGCGGGCTGTTTTTTTCAGCTCGCCGCTTTTGAGGTACATGGGCGGCAGCACCCAGGGGACATCCCCGCCGTCCATGGCGGAGAGGATCTCCACGTCGCTCAATGCGACGCCACGCAGCTGAAAGACCTCACGCAGCTTGCCCTCCACGATTTCGGCGGCATCGCTGGCGCTTTCCACCAGCGGGTCGGCCACGTAGAAGTAGAACGCACCGGCGGGTTTACCGCCGGGAATGGCACTGGTGCATACATCCAGATACAGCAAAAGCTGCAATTGCAGCCCCCACCAGGCGCGCGCCGCCTCCAGGCTCTGCCGGGCGGATTTATAGTCGATTACGCGCAGATACACGCCATCGGGCGCGTCGTAGCGGTCGATCCGGTCGATCCGGCCACGGAGGGCCACCTGGCGGCCATCACTTAAAAGCAGCACGATGGGGGGCATGCCGCCTTCATAGCCGAAGGCGGCCTCCGTGCGGAAGAGGGAAAAGCGCCCCGCCGCCAGCTGCCGGGTGATGGCCACCGCCGCACGCCGGATAGCGCCGCGCGCCGCCTCAAAGCGGGCCAGGCTGCGGTCGCCGTCGCCCATGGGGCCCGCGAGCGCCTCCTCCACAAGAGGCTCCACGGCCTCGTCCGCCAGGCGTGACACGGCCTCGTCGGGCAGGTTGGGATAGGCCGCCTCTCGCCGGACAAGCCGCGCAAAGCCATTGAGCGCCGCATGATAGAAGGTGCCCGTTTCAATGGGGTCCACCTTCCATTCCCGCAGCACCTGGGGGCGCAGGCCGTAGGTGACGAAATGCTTGAACGGGCAATCCGCAAACTGCTCCAGTCGGCTTACGGACAGGGTCTCATCGCCATAAAGGGCACGGGCCGTGCCGGGCGCAAGGGGCTGGGCCTGTCCGTCGAAGCCCAGCGCGCGCAAAAGCCGCATGGCGGCGGGCGCGGTATCCGGGGAAGAGAGCAGCTTGTCCATGCGCTCGCGCCAGCGGGGCGCCAGGGGAACAGCACCGTCGGCATGGGCGCGCAGCAACACGCCCAGCGCTCCCAGCGCCTGCGCGGAGGACAGGGGCAGGTCATCCTCCGGGACAGGCGTACGGGCGAGCCCCGGCATCAGCCGGTCGCGCAGCTGCCCCAGCAGTGAAAGCGGCCGCAGGGCCGTGCCGTCAGGCGCGGTTTTGGCTGAGCTCAGAAACAGCCAGCGACTGGGCAGCGTCATGGCGCGCTTTACATCCAGGCGGGCCATGAGGGCGCGGCTTTCGTCCGTCAGGCCCAGAAAAGTCCGGGTGTCCTTCTGCGTCTGCGCCCGTTCCTCCGGGGTGAGCAGGCTGTCGGTGACGCGGGAAAGCAGGCCATCGTTCATACCCAGCAGGAACACCGCGTCCGCCTCCTCGGCCAGGAGGTGGCCCAGGGCGCCCGCGTGCACCATGCCCGCGGCGGGCGGCAGCGACTTGAGCGAAATGGCGGAAAGCCCGCATTCCAGCCGCGAGGCGATGTGCTTAAGGGGGATACGCGCGCCGCCGCTGAGCTTGACCAGCTGGTCTATCAGCCGCAGCACGGCCTGCCATACCTGGCTGTTCTGGCTCGCGCGGGTCATAAATCCGCTTTCCAGCAGGCGCTCTTCCTCGCGTTTCAGCGCGTCATAGGCGTGTACGTCCTGCAAGAGCCCAAAGGCCGCAGTCAGCGAGGCCGTGGCATCGCGCGCAGCGACCAGTGCGGCCCGCGCCCGCAGAAGCGGTTCCATCAGCCGCACGCGCAGCGCCTCCGCGCGCGTGGCCTCCGGGCCACGGGTGAAGGGACGCGTCCAGCGCGCACGGTCCACGCCGTAGCAGTAGGCGTAGTTTTCCAGCTCGCACCCTTCCTCAAACGTCAGGGGCGCGTAGCCGCTTTTGATCAGGCAGAGCATGTCGCGGTTGCGCCAGCCGCCCGCCATGGCGCGCAGGGCCGCCAGCCAGAACTGCGCCAGCCCGTGCGAGGCGGCGGAAAGCTGCTGGTCGGTGTAGAAGGGAATGCCGCTGTCCTCCAGGGCGGCGGTCACGGCAAAGGCGTAGCCACCCCCGTCGGGATAGAACACGGCCACGCGCTCCGGGTCCACGCCCTGGGCCAGCAGCCAGCGCACCTCGCGGGTCATCAACGCTGCTTCTTCGTAGGGCGAGAGGCCGTCGGACAGGTACACGCCCTCCGGCCTGCCTGCAAAGGCGGGTGCAGGATGGGCAAACAGCGCCCGGTCCAGATAGGCGATCGCCTCCGGACGGTCTGGCAGCTGCGGCGGCAAGGCGTGCAGCTGCGCACTTTCGCCGCTCAGGAAAAGCATCTTCTGAAACCGGGCGATCCCCTGCCGCACGGGGGCGTAGAGTTCGCCGTCCGGCGCGGTTTTAGCGTCGCAGATCAGTGCGATGGTGAGGCTTTTGCACAGCGGCGCAGCGGCGCTCAGCAGCCGCATCAGCTGCTCGGGCAGGGTGTCGAAGCCGTAGACAAACAGGTGTTTATCCCGTAAAAAGCCGCTGTCCGCAAGCCGGCCTGCCACGTAGGCAAGTTGGTCCTCGCTGTCGCTGAAGCGCCCGCGGAGCACCTCGCGGTACTGGGCATAGACCTTGGCCAGGTCGGTCAGCTTGTCGCGCGACGATCCCGCCGGAAGGGTATCCGCATAATCCTTCAGCCTGTCCGGGTCCAGCCCGCCGCGCTTCATATCCGTGATCAGCGCATCCAGCTTTTCCACAAAGCCCCGGCGCTGGGCGATGCTGCCGTAGTAGGGGAGCTTATCCTCCAGACGCTCCAGCGCCTGACTCAGCGCCATGCGGCGGCCTGCGGCATCCAGCGGCTCGCGCCCGTCCCGCCCCGCGGCGGCCAGTACCTGCTCAGACAGCCGGGAGGGGCTCATCACATCAATCAAAAACATGCCGGTGAGCGAAAGGCGTTCCATCACCCCGCGCTCGGCGGCTAAAGTGAATTGCTCCGGGACCAGCAAAAGCACATCCTCGCCCTTTTTGGCACATTGGCCCAGGGCCTCCACCACGGGGGCGAACAGCCGATGAGCGCGCGCGGTCAGAATGGTAACGGACATGGGAAAAGCGCCCCCTCCTTTGCGGTTTTTGCCCTTTCGGCTGGAAAAGGCCGCGTGAACATGATATCATAAACGCAGGCGGCGCGCCAAGCCCGCCCGTGATTTTGCCGGCTCGTTTTTTCAGGGCCGGGAAAGGGTGAACAGAGTATGGAGGACACCATCGTAGGCGTGGCCACGGCGGCGGGCGAGGGCGGCGTGGCCATCGTACGCGTGAGCGGGCCAGAGGCGGTGCACCTGTTTGAAGAGGCGTTTCGGCCGAAGGGGGCCAAGCCGCCCTACGAAAGCCACCGGCTGATGGTGGGACACGCGGTGGACGAAACCGGCCCCATTGATGAGGCCATGGGCGTGGTCATGTATGCGCCCCGGTCCTACACGCGCGAAGACGTGTGTGAAATCCATACCCACGGAGGCGCGGCGGCGGCCTCGCTGGTGATGCGGCGGCTGGTGCGGCTGGGCGCGCGTCCGGCCGAGGCGGGCGAGTTTACACGCCGCGCGTTTATGAACGGCCGCATCGACCTGATGCAGGCAGAAGCGGTGATGGGCGTGATCTCTGCGCGGTCGGCGGCGGCGCTGAGGGCAGGGGAGCGCCAGCTGGAGGGCGGGCAGAGCCGTTTTATCCGCAAGGCCCAGGAGGACTTGACCGAGCTGCTTTCGGGGCTGGAGGCACACATCGACTATCCTGACGAAATCGGCGAGGACGAGGCGCTCTCCGGCCTGTGCGAGGGGCTGGACAAGCTGATTGCGCGGCTGGACGGGGCGATTGACGAGCGGGGCGCGCGCATCGTGCGCGAGGGATTGCGCGTGGCGCTGTGCGGGCGGCCCAACGCGGGCAAGAGCACCCTGTTCAATGCCCTTCTGGGCGAAGACCGGGCCATCGTGACCGATATACCCGGCACCACGCGAGACGTGCTGGAGGGGGCCTTCATGCTGGACGGCACGAACGTGCTGCTTCAGGACACCGCGGGCCTTCGCGACAGCGCCGATGCGGTGGAGCGCATCGGTGTGGAGCGCGCCCGGGCGGCGCTCGGCCGGGCGGATGTGGCGCTGCTGGTGGTGGATGCCTCGCAGGACCCGGACGATGAGGCGCTGGACCTCTTGCGCATGGAGGCGTCCTGCCCCTGCGCCGTGCTGCTCAACAAGGAGGACGCGGGCGAGCGCTTCACCGCTTCGCAGGCGGAGCGGCTTACGGACAAGCGGCCCATTTTGCGCGTGTCCGCGCGCGAGGGCGAGGGACTGGACGCGGTGCGTGAGTACCTGCGCGGCTTCCTTCGCAACCCCGATGAGCTGGCCCTCACCCATGAGCGCCACATGGCCGTGGCCCGGCAGGCGCTGGACAAGCTGCGCGACGCGCGGACGGGTCTGGCTTCGGGCGGGTTGATCGACCTGGCGGCCGTGGATCTGCACGAAGCGCTCTATCTGCTGGGACGCATCACTGGCGACCGCGTGGACGAAAAGCTGCTGGACGATATTTTTTCGCGTTTCTGCGTGGGAAAATAGGGTGGGCCGTGCCTGCAAGACGCCTTGCTGCTGGGCCTTCTGACAGGCAGGAAAGGACGCCTTGTTTGGCACGTTTTCCCGGCTGCGCCTCAGGCGCAGGGGGAAACGTGTCCTGACGAAAAGAACCGGCGCAACCGGATTGTTTGGACACGCTGTGGCGGCCAGGGGCTGCCGCATTTTTGATCCCGCGTCAATGCGCAAGAATCCTGTAAACATTTCATCTGTTTTTGTGCTATGCTGAGGGAGACAGACGGATGGGGAGGGAAAGCAGCATGGACGACATCCGGCTTGCAATGATCGGCACAGCCCTTGATTTCATTGAAACTCACCTGGAGGACGGCGTTGCTCTTGCGGATGTGGCACAGGCGGCGCACTATTCCAAATACCACCTTCATCGGGCATTTTCGGGTATTTTGGGCATAACCCCGCACCAATATGCCCGGAGGCGGCGGCTGACCGAGGCGGCGCGCCGTCTTGTCCGTTTCCAGACGCCTTTGCGGGATCTGGCGCCGATGGCGGGCTATCAAAGCCAGCAGGCGTTCAGCGACGCTTTTTGCGCCATGTACAAGATTCCGCCGGCGGAATACCGTCGCCTGCGCGTTTTCTATCCGCTGCAGCTTCCCATCCGCCTGAATCCCGAAGCCCCCTTATCCGCCATCCGTCCGGCGCAGGCAGAGGATATCCCGGCCTGGATGGCGCTTCTTGGTCAGGTGGTGGATGGGTATCCCAGGCTGGACGAGGCCGGGCACCTTTCCTGGCTCAAGGCTCGAATCGCGAGGGGAGAGGCCCTCCTCCTCAGCAGCGGAGACCGGGCGGCAGGCGCGGTCGGTTTTTGCCGCGCTACCGGCGCGGTCGACTATCTGGCCGTTCATCCGCAGTACCGCGCGCTGGGAATATCCGTGCAGTTGCTCAAGGCCGTGCGACGCAGGCTTTCTGAGGAGCGTGAGCTGAGCCTGACCACCTTCCGCGAGCGCGACCCGGCGGACCCCGGCTACCGGCGGGAATGGAAACGCCTGAATTTTCGGGAAGGCGAGCTGCTGGTGGAGTTTGGTTACCCCACCCAGCGCATGATCTGGTCCGTTCGAGACCGGTAGTCAGATGAAAAAGAACTGGAAATGCGACGCGGCCCTGTTTCTCATCAGTCAGAGCGCCACCCTTTTCGGCTCTACGCTGGTGCAGATGGCCATCGTATGGTATGCCACGGTTGCGACGGGCTCGGGGGCATGGGTGGCTGCCTTCAGCGTCTGCTCCTATCTGCCGCAATTCGCCGTTTCCTTCATCGGCGGCGTGTGGGCGGACCGGTTTCCCCGCAAGCGGCTCATAGCGGGAGCGGATCTGGGCATTGCCGGTGTAACGCTGATGATGATCCCGCTGATGCCTTTGCTTGCCGAAGGTGTAGCGCTTCTGTCCGCTCTTTTGACACTGTCGATGATCCGCTCCGTGGGCGCCGGCTTGCAGACACCGGCCGTCAACGCCACGGTCCCGCTCCTGGTACCCGAGGAAAAGCGCATGCGCTTTAACGGGATGAACGCCGCTGTGCAGTCTGCGGTGCAGTTCGCCGCTCCGGCCGTGGCGGGCGCGGTGCTCATCTCCGGCACCTTACGCTCCACCCTCTGGATTGACGTGGCCACTGCCGCTGTGGGTGTGGCGGTGCTTCTCTGCGTGTCGCTTCCCGCCCCTGAGAAAAAGCAGGACGCCCTGTGGCCAGCCCTGCGGGCGGGAGTAAGCTATGCCGTACGCGACAGAACGGTAGGCCGGCTGCTGGCCGTCTATGGCGCGTTTGTGTTTTTCTGCGTGCCCGGCGGCTTTCTGGCAGGCCTGCATGTGAGCCGCGTCTTTGGTGACAGCTATGAATATCTGACCGCGACCGAACTGGCCGGCTTTGCCGGAATGGCGGCCGGCGGCCTTTTGATGGGCCTTTGGGGCGGGTTTGCCAGGAAGGAACACACGCTGCTCGCCGGACTGGCTGCCTTTGGGACCCTGTCTATCCTCCTGGGATATTCCGCCCGCTTTGATATCTATCTGGGGGTCATGACGCTTTACGGCGTGGCGCTGACCACGGTGCAGACCGCAGTGTCCACCCTGCTGCAGACGCGATCGGCATCCGCCATGCAGGGACGTGTATCCGGGCTGATGGGGGCCGCTTATTCGGGCTGCATGCCGCTTGGAATGGCGGTCTTCGGCCTGCTGGCGGACCTGTTCCCGCTAAGAGGCATGATGGCCGTCTCCGGGGCGGCGCTGTTGCTCATGGCAGGGCTGGGTGCGATATTTGACTCGCGGCGGCTTCACTAAGAGAGGACCGCGGCATTTCCCGACCGTTTTTTCATGTTCTTCCCCACGCAAAAATTCCCATCAGCAGTTTACAGAGGCACAGTGACTATGATATAATAACAAAAACGCTTCAAGCCCTTGCCCAAATGGACCCGGCAAGCGAAAAAAGGAGGATTCCCAAGGATGAAAAAGGCTTTTTCTGTCGTTCTTGCACTGCTGATGGTGTTGAGCGTATGCACCTTTGCCAGCGCTGAAGGAAAGGATTACAGCGGCTACACCATCCGTATCTATTCCAACTCCAACTCCACCGAGCGCGCCACCTGGCTGGAGAACGCGGCCAAGGCTGCGGGCTTCACCATCTCGCTGGATGACAACAGCGTCATCTCCGGCGATACCGCCGCCATCCAGGCCGCCAATGAGAACAAGGACGGCGACATCATCTTCGGCCTGAATGAAACCCGCTGGTCTCAGCTGGTCAACGGCACCTACGAGAACCTCAAGGTGATGGACTGGACCCCCACCTGGGCCGACGAAGTGGGCGAATACAAATACGACGGCAAGGCCTATGGCCTGGTCATCCAGAACGTGCTGATGCTCTACCGCACTGACGAGCTGGGCACCAACGGCGAAAAGCTGAGCTTTGAGCACTGGGCCGACATCGTGGACTGCGGCTACACCTGGTACCGTCAGGGCAAGGTGGGCGGCACCACCAACTCCAACATCAACAGCGCCATGCTCTTCCCCTTCACCGATCCCGAATCCCCCGCGGGCGGTATCTCCGTGGAAGGCTGGAAGACCCTGTGGAACTACTGCGCCAACGGTATCTACACCGGCGACAGCTACGGCTTTGATCCGCTCAACCGCGGCGAGGTGCAGGTTTCTACCTTCTATTCCAGCTCTCTCTACGGCAACGTGGACAGCGCGGCCGACAGCTCCGAGCATCCGCTTCTGGGCACCCTGGAACCCGAAAACTGGGCGCTGGTAGATATCGCTGACGGCACCTACTACATCGCCGAGTACCTGGGCATTCTGGACCGCGAGAGCCGCACCCCCGAGGAGACGGAGGCTGTGGTGGCTTTCGCCGAGTGGTTCGGTTCCGCCGATACGCAGGCTGAATGGGCGGACGAGTTCGATTCCTTCCCCTGCAACACCGCCGCTGTGGCTGAAATCTACGACGAGACGCCCGCGATCTACACCCTGAAGAATTTCGCGCTGGAGACCGTCGAAGGCACCGACATGACCTATGCGGAATACGTGGGTGCGCATTCCAGCGAATGGACCAACATCATGACCAATCTGGGCTTCTACTGGGCCGACAACAGCGCTGCTCCCACCGAGCCCGACTGGGATAATCTGGACTGGTCCGTGCTGACGCAGGCTGCCGGCGAATGACGCTTTTGGCCGGCGTGAGCCGAAAAAAGCATTTTTCTCAATGAGCGATATGGCGGGCCTGAAGCCATCGGGCTCGCCATATCCATATTCTCAAAGAACATAAAGGGGGCTGTCGGCCGCATGATCGAACTGAAGGACATTGTGGTCAAGTTCGGTGATTTTGAGGCGCTGCACAACATCAACGTAGAGGTGCACGAAGGCGAGTTTTTCACCTTTCTGGGGCCGTCCGGCTGCGGTAAGACGACTACGCTGCGCACCATCACCGGCTTTATTGAGCCGGTTTCCGGCACGGTCAGCGTCAAGGGCGTGGATATTACCCATGTCCCCATTGAAAAGCGCAACATCGGCATCGTGTTTCAGAGCTATGCGCTTTTCCCCTCCATGACGGTCTATAACAACATCGCCTTCGGCCTGAAGGTGCAAAAGCTCAAAAAGCAGGAAATCGATGATAAGGTGCGCGCCATCGCCCGCAAGGTGGACCTGTCCGACGAACAGCTGGAAAAGGCGGTCAGCCAGCTTTCCGGCGGCCAGCAGCAGCGCGTGGCCATCGCCCGTGCGCTGGTCACAGGGCCCGCCATCATCTGCATGGACGAACCGCTGAGCAATCTGGACGCCAAGCTGCGCGTGCAGCTGCGCAATGAGCTGAAAAAGATGCAGCGCGACTTTGGCATCACCACCATCTATGTGACCCATGACCAGGAGGAAGCGCTCACCCTGTCGGACCGGATTGCCGTGTTCAACAAGGGGTTTATCGAGCAGATCGGCACGCCCAACGAGGTATACAACCACTCCAAGACGGAGTTTGTCTGCAACTTCATTGGCGACATCAACCGCCTGGAAGGGGAGGTAGCCGATGGCATGAAGCTGGACCCCGCGCAGCACCACTTCGTCAGGCTGGAGCGCATCCGCGTCAACCGCCCCGCGGACGATAACGAGCTGCGGCTGGACGGCGTGATCGAAAGCCGTGAATACTATGGCCTGTACATCAAGTATTATATTCATGTAGGCAGCCAGACCATCAAAGCGATTGAAAAGAACGACGGCATCAACATCTATGAGCCGGGCGAAAAGGTGACTGTGGGCATTCATCCCGTGGACGTGATGAGCTACGACGCCGCGCCCGACGCGCGCTAAAGGGGGCAGCCGCATGAACGCAAAGGCCTCCTCATGGTTCAAACCCAACCTGCTGGCCAAAACATTTGGCATCGCATTTTTTGTCTATCTGTTCTTCGGCTTCATGCTTCTGCCGTGCCTCAACACGCTGACGCAGATCTTTACCGTGAAAAACGCCGACGGCGTGACCGATCCCCTGGCTGTGATCCGCTTTTTCTTTGCGGGCAACATGCCCAAGTATGTATGGAATTCGCTCAAGCTGGCGCTGTGCCTGGTTGTGACGGTGAATATCGTGGGCGTCAGCATCGTGCTTTTGACGGAATACTTCGATATCAAGGGCGCGAAGATCCTGCGGCTGGGCTACATGACCACGCTGATCTATTCCGGCGTCGCACTGGTGACGGGGTATCTGTTCCTCTACGACAGCGACGGCATTCTGACCACCTGGCTGTATGAAATGTTTCCCAACATGGACCGCAACTGGTTTTCCGGCTTCAACGCGGTCCTGTTCACGATGACGTTCGCCTGCACATCCAACCATGCGCTGTTTCTGCGCAACGCCATCCGCGGCATTGACTACAACACCGTGGAGGCGGCGCGCAACATGGGCGCCAAGCCCTTCAAGGTGCTCACGCGCGTGGTGTTCCCCACACTGATTCCCACGATGTTTTCCCTCACGGTCATGACCTTCATCACGGGTCTGTGCGCCATGAGCGCCCCGACGCTGCTGGGCTATGACTCCATCAATCCGGAAATCGTGCGCCTGGCGGGCTCATCCGTGGCGGACGAGGCGTTTCCGCAGGCGCGTGCGGCGCTGCTTTCCATTTTGCTGGCCATGTTCACCATCGTTCTGCTCACGGTGCTGTCCAACTACGAGCGCAAGGGCCATTACCTAAGCGTGAGCAAGACCAAGGCCAAGCTGGTCAAGCAGAAGATCACCAACCCCGTGGCCAATGTGTTTGCACACATCTACGCCTACGTGCTGTTCATCATCTACATGACGCCCGTGGTGATGATCATCCTTTTCGCTTTCCAGAACTATCCCGCCATTCGCTCCAAAACGCTCAGCCTGAGCGATTTCACGTTGATCAACTTCTTCGGGTCGCAGGATTACGAGTTCATGACCAACCGCGGCAAGCTCAAGACTCGTCCCGACGCCATCTCCGGTCTGTTCGCCAATTCGGACACGGTAGGCGGTATCCGGCTGAGCTTCGTGCTTTCGGCCATCGCGGCGGCGCTGGCCTGCGTGATCGTGGTGGTGGCGGTCAACTACATCTTCAAAAACCGCGGTAAAAAGCGGTCCACCGTGCTGGAATACAGCCTGCTGTTCCCCTGGCTTTTGCCCACCATTCTGATCTGCTATTCCTACCGCACATTCTTCAACTCCGAGGATGTGTGGTATGTCTTCAACACCAACCTGTACATGCGCGAGAACGTGCGTTTCCTCATCATCATGGCCTATACGGTGGTCAAATTGCCATTCGCCCTGCGCATGATTAAGGCGGCGTTCTATGCCATCGACGAGGAACTGGAGGACGCGGCGCGCAATCTTGGCGCAAGCGGGCTGCTGACCTTCCTCAAGGTGAAGCTGCCCATTGTGCTTCCGAGCGTGCTGGCCGTCTTTGCCCTGAACTTCAACGCCCTCTTTACCGAATATGATATGTCCGCCACGTTTCACTCCAGCTATGGCAAGACTTACGCCATGATTATCCAGAACATGTGCGCTGAGGAGGGCCGCGACGGATACAACGTCAATGCTTCGGGGCGCAGATGCGCCTCTACGGTGTTTATCATGCTGGTGAGCGGGCTGATTCTGTACCTGGTGTACGGCGTGGGCGCGAGGGATCTGGCCGACCGTCTGGCTCTGAAGGAGAAGCGGCGAAAACGGCGAGAAAAGCTCATGGCCCGCTTCCGCGGCGGCGGAGAAAAGGCCGCAGCCTGATATGGGGCGGCATGGCATTTGCCATGCCGCCTTTTTTCATGCAGGCAGCGAAAAGAGCCGACGCGTCTTTTTCGACGCGACGGCCCTTTTGGATTGCGTATGAATCAGTACTTGCGCTTGCGTGCAGCCTCAGCCTTCTTTTTACGTTTCACGCTGGGCTTTTCATAATGCTCACGCTTGCGAGCCTCTGCCAAAACACCTGTGCGAGCACATTGACGTTTGAACCGCTTCAGAGCGCTTTCCAGGGATTCATTCTCGCGGATGCGTACCTCGGACACTGCTATCCCTCCCCTCGCTCATACCGCCTGGCCCCTTCACTGTGTCAAGGGCATACGGCGACCATACATTTATTATAGCGCTTATCCGCCAAGCCGTCAACCATGAATTTTGAACGAAACGTAAACTTCATGGACAGGAGCCGTGGAGCCTTATGCCATGCGCTCCGACAGCTTTTCACCGCCCAGCACATGATAGTGCATGTGCTTCACGGTCTGGCAGGCATTTTCCCCGCAGTTGTTGACGATGCGGTAGCCGCCCTCCTCCAGGCCCAGCGCTTTGGCTACCTTGGCGCAGGTGCGCAGGCAGGCCGCCAGCTCATGGTCAGTCAGGTCGGCATTGTGCGCCACGTCGGGCGTGTGCTTTTTGCTCACCACCAGCACATGCGTGGGGGCCTGTGGGTTAATGTCGTGAAAAGCGTAGGTATCCTCATCCTCATAGACCTTCTTGGACGGGATTTCCCCCGCTATGATCTTGCAGAACAGACAGTCCGTCATGTCAATCCTCTCCTTTTGCGTGATGCTTATGGCAGATATTCTACAACCGTACCCGCCATTCCTTCTTCGGTAAGCGCCTCAAGCCGCACCAGCGCCAACGCGCCGGGCCGGCCATTCTGTGCACGTACGTGGATGTATTCGGGGGTATATCCCTCTGCTCCGCCGTCATCCGGCAGCGATTCCTCCAGAAGCACCTGTGCCACCTGGCCAAGGAAGCCCTCGCGGTAGCGGCAGGACAGCTTTTCGCCCAACGCAATCAGCCGGTGGACGCGCTGGGCCTTCGCTGCCTCATCCACCTGGCCGTCCATCGTGGCGGCCGGGGTACCCTCGCGCGGGCTGTAGGGGAACACATGCAGGCGGCTGAAGCCCACCTGCTCGCAGAAATCCAGCGTTTCCTGAAATTCCGCTTCCGTCTCACCGGGAAAGCCCACGATCACATCCGTAGTAAAGGCAGCCTGGGGCCACATTCCCCGGATGCGCGCCACGGCCTCCAGAAACTGACGGGTGTTATATCCGCGCTTCATGCGGGCGAGCACCGCGTCGCTGCCGCTTTGCAGCGCCAGATGGAACTGGGGACACAGTTGCGGCAGGGCTCCAAGCGCCTCCACAAAGGCCTGTGTGGCCACCCGTGGTTCCAGCGAACCCAGGCGCACACGGCGTACCCCCGGCGCTTCGCATGCGGCCTCTACCGCCTGCGCCAGAGAGGGACGGCCCGGCAGGTCGCGGCCATAGCTGGTCAAATGAATGCCGGTCAGCACCAGCTCCTGAAAGCCCGCCTGAGAAAGTGCCTCCGCTTCCCTGCGAATCTCTTCCAGCGGCCGGGAACGCACGCCGCCGCGCACGCTGGGAATGATGCAGTAGGTGCAGCGGTTGTCGCAGCCCTCCTGAATCTTCATCACGGCGCGGGTATGGCCCTCGTGGCTGTGGATGCTCAGTGGCTCGTAGGGTGAGTTGCTCACGCCCTCCACCGCCACCATCTGCATACCCTCGCGCACAGCCTGCTCCAGCAGCTCCACCACCCGGGCGCGGTACTGCGTGCCCAGAATGAGCCTCGCGCCCGTTTCGCGCAGAGCTTCGCCCATGCGCTGCGCCAGGCATCCGGTGACTACCAGTTCCGCGCCGGGGTTGCGCCGGCGGCAGCGGCGGATGGCCTGCAGGCTCTTTTTGTCCCCCGTACCGGTCACGGTGCAGGTATTGACCACGTATACGTCTGCCGGCGCGCCCGCGGGTGCCACAGCATAGCCGTGGCGCTCAAACTCCTCCAGCATGGCCTGGCTGTCGTACTGATTGACCTTACATCCCAGCGTGGTAAAGCATACGGTCTTTTGCATGCGTCTGCTTTCGCTCCTTTATCACATCTCGCCCATAGCGGCCCACAATACGCTCAGGGCACACAGGCCCGCCGTTTCCGTGCGCAGGATGCGCGGCCCCAGCGTTACGCTGACCGCGCCACGTGCACGCAGGGCCTCCCATTCCTCTGCGGCTATTCCGCCTTCCGGCCCGATGACCACGGCCACCCGGCCAGGCCGGCCATGATGCGCCGCAAAATCGGCTATCGCCCGGCTCATGGGCAGGGCACGTTCCTCCTCCCAGGCGGTGAGCAGCAGGTCCGGCGGGTCCTTTTTCAGTGCCTCCAGCGCCTGACGGAAGGCCTGCGCAGGCTCAATTTGCGGCACGTGCGCGCGGCCGCTCTGCTTGGCTGCCTCCAGCGCGATACGCGACAGACGATCGCGGCGGCTGTCCTTGCCTCCACGCGCCACGCAGCGCGTCATCTCCACGGGCCACAGCGCCCATACACCCAGCTCGGTGGCCTTCTGCACAATCCATTCCAGCTTGTCCGACTTTGGCAGGCCCTGAATCAGCGTGACCTTTGCACACGGCTCCGGCGAGGGGAGGGCCGAAAGCACGCGCGCCTCGCAGGCGCGGTCGTTCACCACTTCCAGCTTAGCGCTCCACAGCGTCTGGCCGTCCAGCAGCACAATCTCCTCGCCGGGGCGCAGACGCAGCACGCGCGCGGCATGCGCGCTTTCCTCCGGGGAAAGCACGGCTGTCTTTCCTGCCGACGCGGGGTGTTCCACATAAAAACGATGCATCATGCCGCCTCGTTTCTCAGTGCCAGAGCGACCCACTCGCCCTTCTCCAGGCGGTCCGCCACCACATAGCCCGCCGCCAGCGCGGCGTCCAGCACATCCTGCTCCCGCTCGCGGATGATGCCGGAGCAGATCAGCAGGCCGCCCTTTGCAAGATGGCGGGTGAGCGGCGCAGCCAGCATGCGGATGGCGTCGGCCACAATGTTGGCCACGGCCAGGTCGCAGGGCATGGCCTCGCTTTTGCACAGATCGCCCTCCACGGCGCGCACGCGGTCCTCCACATGGTTCAGGACGATATTTTCACGCGCCACCTTGACCGCCGCAGGGTCGATGTCGATGGCCAGCACCTCTCTGGCGCCCAGGCGCGCCGCCGCAATGGCCAGGATGCCGCTGCCGGTGCCTACATCCATCACGCGCATATCGTTCTTGAGGTGCTTTTCCAACAGCTGCATGCACATGTTGGTCGTCTCGTGCGTGCCGGTGCCGAATGCCATGCCGGGGTCCAGTTCAATGATCAGATCCTCCGGGCTGGGCTGGTACGCCTCCCAGGTGGGCTTGACCACCAGATGCGTGCCGATACGGAACGGCTTATAATACTTTTTCCAGTTTTCAGACCAGTCTTCATCCTTGACGCCGCTCAGCTCCAGGCGCAGGGTGCCCAGGTCGGCGCCTCCCTGCGCGCGCAGCTGCTCCAGATGGGCGCGCACGGCCTCAATCGTTTCCCGTTCCTTTTCGCCGCGTTCAAACCACGCCTTCACCAAAACGTCATCGGGCATGGCGTCGATCATGGCAGGGTCGTACAGTTCCCAGTACACGCCCGGCTGACGGGGGTCGGGCACATCCGCGCGGTCCACGATTTCGCATCCCGCCGCGCCCAGCGCCATCATTTCATCGCTGACCAGGTCGCTCCCAAAGGTGGTGGTATGGACCACCGCTTCCAGCCATTCCAAGGTAAGGCACCTCCGCATCTTCTTGGGTCCAAAAGCGCCCAGGGCGCCTGGCGCCTTGGGCTTTTGGATCAGTTGTTGAATATTTCCTTGATTTTGTCGGCGAAGGTCTTGCGTCCTTCGTATTCCTTGCCGCCCAGGCTCTGCTCCAGTTGGCGGAGCAGGTCCTTCTGCCGCTCGTTCAGCTTACGGGGCACCTCCACATGCACGGTGAGGATGAGATCGCCCTTGAGCCCGTTTTTCAGCGAAGGAATGCCCTGTCCCTTGATGCGGAACTGCGTACCCGTCTGCGTACCTTCGGGAATCCGCTGCTTCACGGGCTTTTCCAGCGTGGGGACGTCGATCTCCGCGCCCAGGGCCGCCTGGGTGATGCTGATGGGCATATCCAGGAGAATGTTATTGCCGTCGCGCTTGAACAGCCGGTGCGGCTTGACCGTTACGGTAATGTACAGGTCTCCCGCAGGGCCGCCACGCATGCCGGGCTCGCCCTCGCCGCGCTTGACCAGGCTCACGCCGTCCTGAATGCCGGCGGGGATACGCAGCTTCAGGCTGCGTTTGCGCCGCACACGACCGGTGCCGCCACAGGTCTGACAACGGTCCTTGATGATCTTGCCCTCGCCGTGACAGGTGGGACAGGTACGGACCGTGACCATGAAGCCGCCGCCCGTGCGCACCTGGCCCGAGCCTTTACAGGTGGGGCAGGTCTGGGGCTGGGTACCGGGCTTGGCGCCCGTACCGCCGCACGCATCGCAGTTTTCGTTGCGGAAGAAATCGACCGACTTTTCGCAGCCGAAAGCCGCCTCCTCGAAGGTGATGGTGATGCGGTGCTGCAGGTCATTGCCCTGGACAGGACCGGCCCGCCGCGCACTGCCGCCCATGCCGCCAAAGAAGGTATCAAAGATGCTTTCAAAGCCGCCCATGCCGCCAAAGCCGCTGAAATCAAAGCCACCTGCGCCGCCGCCGCCCATCTGCGGGCCGTCAAAACCGAACTGGTCGTAGCGTTTGCGCTTTTCGGGGTCGCTGAGGACCTCATTGGCCTCGTTGAGCTCCTTGAAGCGCTCTTCGGCGTTTTTGTCGTTGGGATGCAGGTCGGGATGGCATTCCTTGGCTTTCTTGCGGTACGCGCTTTTGATTTCGGCCTCGGAGGCATCCTTGCTTACGCCCAACACCTCATAATAATCGCGCTTTGCCAAAAAGCTCACCTACTTACTTTCAAAACATGCTGTATATACAGACCGAATGCCCCGGCGCGCGTGAGGGAGGGGGTTCCTCCCCCGCGCCGGGGCTGATCGGGGCCATGCGGTCCCGAATTACTTCACTTCCGCGTCGGCGTCGATGGTGCCGTCCTCGTTGACCTGCGGGCCCTCGCCGGCGCCGGGCTGGCCGCCCTCCTGCTGATAGAGCTTTCCGAAGATCTGGTAGACCTTCTGCGTCATGCTCTCCATCGCATTCTTGATGGCTTCGGTGTCGCCGCCCTCGCGCACCTTCTTGAACTCGTCGATCTCGTGCTGGGCGGTCTCCTTATCGGCGCTGTCGAGCTTGTCGCCGTTTTCACGAAGCTGCTTTTCCATCTCGTAGATGAGGGTGTCGGCACGGTTCTGCACCTCGACCTCTTCCTTGCGCTTCTTATCCTGCTCGGCGTACTGCTCGGCTTCCTTCACGCGCTGGTTGATCTCCTCCTCGGTCATGTTGGTGGAAGCGGTGATGGTGATCTTCTGCTCGTTGCCGGTGCCCTTGTCCTTGGCGCTGACGTTTACGATACCGTTGCGGTCGATGTTGAAGGTCACCTCGATCTGCGGCACGCCGCGCGGCGCAGCGGGAATGCCGGTCAGCTGGAAGCGGCCCAGGGTCTTGTTGTCGTAGGCCATGGGGCGCTCGCCCTGCAGCACATGGATTTCCACGGCGGTCTGGCCGTCAGCCGCGGTGGAGAACACCTGCGACTTGCTGGTGGGGATGGTGGTGTTGCGCTCGATGAGCTTGGTGAAGATGTGGCCCTCGGTTTCAAGGCCCAGGCTCAACGGCGTCACGTCCAGGAGCAGTACGTCCTTGACTTCGCCGCCCAGCACGCCGGCCTGAATGGCAGCGCCCACAGCCACGCACTCATCGGGGTTGATGCCCTTGAAGGGCTCCTTGTTGGTAATCTTCTTCACTGCTGCCTGCACAGCCGGGATACGGGTGGAGCCGCCCACCAAAATGACCTTATCAATCTGGTCCGGGGTGAGGTTGGCATCCTTGAGCGCCTTGTTCACGGGGCCGATGGTCTTTTCCACCAGATCCGCGGTCAGTTCGTCAAACTTGGCGCGCGTCAGCGTCATATCCAGATGCTTGGGACCGGTGGCGTCGCTGGTGATGAAGGGCAGGTTGATGTTGGTGGACATCACGCCGGAGAGGTCGATCTTGGCCTTCTCGGCAGCTTCCTTCAGGCGCTGATAGGCCATCTTGTCCTGACGCAGGGCAATGCCGTTTTCCTTCTTGAAGGTGTCGGCCACGTAATTGATGATGCGCTCGTCGAAGTCGTCGCCGCCCAGGCGGGTATCGCCGTTGGTGGCCAGCACTTCAAACACGCCGTCGCCGATCTCCAGCAGGCTTACGTCGAACGTGCCGCCGCCCAGGTCGTACACCAGAATCTTCTGGCCGCCTTCCTTGTCCAGGCCATAGGCCAGAGACGCAGCGGTAGGCTCGTTGATGATACGCAGCACTTCCAGGCCCGCGATGCGGCCGGCATCCTTGGTAGCCTGGCGCTGACTGTCGCTGAAGTAAGCAGGCACGGTGATAACAGCCTGAGTGACCGTTTCGCCCAGATAGCTCTCGGCGTCAGCCTTCAGCTTCTGCAGAATCATGGCGCTGATTTCCTGCGGGGTGTATTCCTTGCCGTCGATGTTTACCTTGTGCGAGGTACCCATCTCACGCTTGATGGAAATCACGGTGCGGTCGGGGTTGGTGATGGCCTGACGCTTGGCGATCTGGCCCACCAGACGCTCGCCGTCCTTGGTAAAAGCAACCACGGAAGGCGTGGTGCGCGCACCCTCAGCGTTGGGGATAACAGTAGGTTCGCCGCCCTCCATGACGGCCACACAGCTATTGGTAGTACCCAGGTCGATACCGATGATCTTAGACATATGCTTTATCCTCCTCAAAATGCTTGCGCGCTTGCGCAAATTTGGTAGTTGTCCGTTTTGGAAATCTATGTAATGCGGCGGTGCCGCTTACCGGGGAAAGAGGCCGTTATTCAGGAACGACCTTCACCATCGCATGGCGAAGCACCGTGCCCTCCATCTGGTAGCCCTTGAGCAAGACCTCGCAGACGGTACCGGGTTCGCCGTCTTCCGGCGCGCCCTGCATCACCGCGTTTTCCAGATTGGGATCGAACTTCTCACCCTGTCGGCTGATGGGGGTGATGCCGCGCTTTTCGAATGCCTCACACATTTGCCGAAGCACCATTTCCACGCCGCTTTTCAGCGAATCGCCCTCGCCGGCGTTTTCGCCCGCAGCGGTGATGGCGCGCTCCAGATTGTCAATGACCGGCAAAAGCGTGGTGGCAAACGCCCGCGCCCCGTCGTCAAAGGCCTCCTTGCGGACATTCTGGTTGCGGCGCCGGAAGTTTTCAAAGTCCGCCTGCACGCGCTGGGCCATGGCCAGGTATTCTTCCTGCTTGGCGATGGCGGCAGCGAGCGCCTCGGCCGCTTCGGCAGCGGCGGTGTCCTGCGCCATTTCCTCCTTGGCCTGCTCGTGAGCCTCGTCGGCGTCCATGGCGGTTTCCACGGCTGCTTCCATGGTCTCAACAGCCTCTTCCGCTTCGCTGGCCTGCGGCTTTTGCGTAACGTCCTGCATGGTGTCCCCTCTTTGCTTTCTTTTCTTCTTTGCCATATTGTTTTACTCCTTGTCCTGCCTGAGCAGGTCGGTGAGCTGCTTGCCCATGGCGCTGAGCACGCTGAGCACCCGTCCATACTGCATGCGCGTGGGACCGATGACGCCGATGGTGCCATGGGTGTTGTCACTCAAGCGGTAGGTAGCCGTGACCAGCGAGCAGTCTTCCAGTTCCGGAACACCGGTTTCGGGACCAATACGCACGGTGAAGGCCATCTCGCCATGGTTTTCCATCAGCTTGAGCAGCTTATCCTTGGTTTCCAGCACGCTGAGGAAGCAGCGGGCCTTTTCCACATCCGAATACTCGGGAAAGTTGAGGATGTTGCTGGCGCCGCCCAAGGTGAGCTTGGCCTTGCCGCCCTCGCTGTCCACCGCGTCCAGAAATTCCGCCACACCGCTGAGCACCGGGCGCTCTGCCTGCATGTCGCGCTCCGTTTCCTTAATCAGGGTCAGCGCCTCGCTCAGCGTATGACCGCTGAGCCGCTCGGTCAGCGTGCGGCTGACAGCGTAGAGCGCATCGGAATCCATATCGTTGCCCACGCGGATCACGGAATCCCGCATGATACCGCCATCGGTAACGATCACCAATAGCGCGCTCTGGCTGCTCACCGGTACCAACTGCAGCGTACGGATGCGAAGCTCCGCACCCTTGGGGCTCATCACCAGCGATGTGTAATGCGTCAACCCCGACAGCACTTGCGCCGCACGGCTGATCACATCCTCCATCTGCTGCGCACGGTTGGTAAAGTAGGCGCGCACATCCGCGGCATCACCGGTGCGGATGGACCCGTTTTTAAGCAGCTGGTCCACATACAGCCGATACGCCTTGGCGCTGGGGATGCGCCCCGCGCTCACATGCGGCTGGTCCAGATAACCCAGTTCCTCCAGATCGCTCATCTCGTTGCGGATGGTAGCCGAGCTCAGACCCATCTCATATTTTTTGGAGATGGTGCGGCTGCCCACCGGAATGGCGGTCAGGATATAGTCATCGATGATCGCCTGCAGAATGCGAAACTTACGTGCGTCCATCGTCATCCTTTCCACCTCCCTGACGGTATGTTTCACGCTTCCGGATTGTTAGCACTCGTTAAGGTCGAGTGCTAACACATGCATATCATATGCCAGTGGTCCCTGTTTGTCAAGTGCTTTTGAAATTTTCTTGCTCGAATTCAACATTTGTTCATAATCGGTTCAACCATGGTATAATGCGTAGATGGAAAGGAGGCGTAGCGCCTTGAAGTCGAGCCGCCTGTTTCAAATTGTTTATGAGCTGATGAGCGGGGAACGCATGACTGCGCCGGAGCTGGCGCGCCGGTTGGAGGTTTCGGTACGCACCATCTACCGCGACGTGGAGGCCCTGTGTCAGGCGGGCGTACCCATCGCAACCGGGCAGGGGCAGGGCGGGGGCATCCGTCTGATGGACGGCTATGTGCTGGATCGCGCCCTGATGAGCGCGTCCGAACAGGAGCGTCTGATGCTGGCGGTCAAGGCGCTTGGCAACGCAGCCGGCGACAGCGGCGAACTGCTGCAAAAGCTGGGCGCGCTGTTTCGCACGCCCGAGGCAGACTGGCTGTCGGTCGATCTGGATCGCTGGGGCCAAAGCGGAAAGCAGGATATGCGCTTTGATTTGATCCGCAGGGCCATTCTGGAAAAGCGGGTTCTGGCCTTTCACTATGCGGGGACAAATGGCCTGCGAACCCGGCAAGTTCAGCCGGGGCGGCTGTGCTTCAAGTCCTCGGCCTGGTATCTGCAGGCAATATGCCTGGAACGCCGGGAGTGGCGCACCTTCAAGCTCACCCGCATGAGCCGTCTGCGCCTGACGGGGGAGTGCTTCCCGGAAACCCTCGTCCCTCCACCGATCGAACCCGCCTCCGGCGGACCCACCGAGTGCGAAGTGACGCTGCGCTTTCCGGCGGATGCGGCCTTTCGCGTATATGACGAATTTTCCGGCGAATCGATCCGCATCGGGCAGGACGGCTCCTTCATCGTGAATGCGCGTATGCCGCTGGGAGACGGCTGGCTGTACGGCTATCTGCTGTCTTTCGGCGGGGCTGCTGAGGTGCTATCTCCGCTGCATGTGCGCAGGGGGCTTGCGCAGTTTGCCCGGATGGCGTGCCAGCGCTATGAAAAAGATGTGCCGGAAGTATCAAACCTGACGGAGGATGTCAGGTTTGATGTGTTACCCTGTTCCTGTCCCCCGGAGGAACAACAGGATGGACAGGAGGCTTGTATTATATTGGAACAGAAATTTTGTCAAAGCTGCGGCATGCCCCTCACCGGCGCTCCGCAGGAGCTGGGCACCGAGAAGGACGGCTCTCCCAATCCCGACTACTGCACCTACTGCTATCAAAACGGAGCCTTTACCCGAGACTGCACCATGCAGGAGATGATCGATTTCTGCACGCCCATCATGGCCCAAAACCACCCGGGCATGACCGAGTCGGATGCGGCCGCGCGGATGCGGAGCTTCTTTCCCCGGCTGAAGCGCTGGAAGAGAGAAGTCTGAGCGAAACAGCAAAATAACCCCGATAAAAAATAGTGCATAGAAATCGGCCCTTGAATGAAGCCCAGACAGCTTCTTTCAAGGGTCGATTCGCCTGGTTGTTTTCGTTTTTTGTGGAAGCTGCTCCTGCCTTTTCTATTTGCAAAGCGCCCCGGCCTGCTGACAAAGGGCCCCCAGGAGCCTGAGAACCCGGTGTCTCCATCATTTGCATCATCCCAACAGTCGCGCTCGGGGCTTCGTTGCATTCGCAAATACCGGCGCCGCTGGCGCTGACCACATGCGGTCCTTGTATTTCTGCTCGCATCTTCGGGTCGCTTGGCACATCGCGCAACGCGGCTCATGGCGCGGATGCTCCCCTCCGGTGCTCAAAGTCTTTTCGACATGCGTTGCAAGCGCCAGAAGGGAGCGGGAAACGAAGATCTTCCTTTCCAAAGCGCATGTATCACAACGCGGCAAACGGACATATATGGCCTTTTCCGCTACATCAGGGCACGCCGCGCATTTTCCAGCCGCTGCAGATACAGCCTGTAGATCAGCTCAATCAAAAAGGCCTGCGCGCTTACAGCTGTGCCCGCCCCGCCGAATCCACCGCAAAGCAGCGTGATGTCCGCCAGAACGCTCAACGACATTTTTGCCAGAGGTGAAATCAAAATCAGGTAGCATCCCCTGCTGTGTACCAGCCTGGCCAAATCCGTCAGAAAGGCGGGCGCGTCGCTTTGCACAAACAGGATCACCGCATCACGGGCTGTAACCATGGCACAGAGCTTGCGCTGCTCATGCGCGTTGAGCGCGCACTGAACCTTTGGCATGGCGAGCATCAGCTGCCGGTAGGCGCCAAACGTCGATACCATCGATTTGCCCGCGCCCAGCACAAGGATGCGGTCGGCCAGCATCAGCCTCCGCACGGCCTCGTCCAACAGGCTGGGATTAAGCAACTGATAGGTTTCGCGCAGCGCGTTGAGACAGCTGTCGTAAATATGCCTGACCTGAACGGCAACGGGATCGTCATCCGCTATGGGTGGATCGCTTTTCTGCTCTCTGGCGCACAGACTTACCGCCAGCGCTGTGCGAAAATCGCGATACCCGCTTACGCCCAGCGTGCGGCAGAAGCGGAATACGGTGCTGTCCACCACTTTGCACTCCCGGGCAAGGGTGCTGATGCTCATATCCAGCACGTCTTTCCCATGTTCGAGTACGTAGTCCGCAATGTTCTGTTCCATACGGGTAAACGTGTCATAACGGTGGCTGATAGCGGCGAAAATGTCCTCGTACTTCACGAAAACTTCTCTCCTTGCAAAACAAGTTGTTTCAGGTTGTATTAATTGTAACATTTATACAAATTTCTGTCAATTACAAAAATACATTTAGCAGTAAATTGCTTCTTATGGAAATGCCTGTTTTGTTTTAATCCACGCTTTGCGCGCGTGCTTGCGAATGGTGACGAAGCGTGCTACAATAAGGCGAAACCACATCATGCGGCATGGCGAGGAGGAAGCATGAATAACATTACCGACATGATCGCCGAGGGAAAGGGAAAGCGCCTCTATGCCACTGAAAACCCTGACGAGGCGGTGGTCTACTATCGTGATGAAACTTTTGCCTTCCACGGGCTCAAGCGCGGGCGCATCATCGGCAAGGGCGAGATCAATAATCTAATATGCGAATACATGTTTACCCTGCTGACCCAAAAAGGTGTGCCCAACCACTTTATCCGGCGCATCGATAACCGTTGTTCGCTGATCAAACGGGTGGAGATCATCCCCGTAACCATTAAGGTGCGCAACATCGTGGCCGGCAGTCTGGCCAAACGCATCGGATACCCGGACGGTACGCGCCTGAAAAATACCGTGGTGGAATACTGCCTCAAGGACCCGGAGCTGGAAGATCCGCTGGTGAATCTGACCCATATCACCGCCATGGAGATTGCCACGGCGGAGGAGATGCGCCGCATGGAGGAAATGAGCCTGCGGGTCAACGATATTCTGAGCGAATGCATGCGTGAAATCAACATCGAGCTGATCGATTTCAAGCTGGAATTTGGCCGCTTTCACGGTGAAATTCTCCTGGCGGACGAGGTATCGCCCGATACGTGCCGTTTCTGGGATGCGCGTACCCATGAGCCGCTGGATATCGATCGTTTCCGTCATGACCTGGGCGACGTGGAGGAAGCCTACCGCGAGGTGCTGCACCGCCTGACGGGCAATGTGCTCAAAAATACCGAGGAGGAATGACGCTATGACCCCCTTCAGCGGCAAGACGCTGATGATCACCGGCGGCACCGGCTCCTTTGGCGAGGCGGTGCTCAAACGCTTTTTGGATACCGATATCGCTGAAATCCGCATTTTCAGCCGGGATGAAAAAAAGCAGGATGACATGCGCCATCACTACCAGAATGATAAAATCAAATACTACATTGGTGATGTGCGCGAGCTTTCCAGCGTGAAAAACGCCATTCACGGCGTGGATTATCTCTTTCATGCGGCGGCGCTCAAGCAGGTGCCCTCCTGTGAGTTTTTCCCGATCGAAGCGGTTAAAACCAATGTGCTGGGCGCGGATAATGTGCTCACCGCCTGCATTGAGGAAGGTGTGCGCAAGGTCATTTGCCTCTCCACCGACAAGGCGGCCTATCCCGTTAACGCCATGGGCACATCCAAGGCCATGATGGAGAAGGTGTTTGTTGCCAAGGCGCGTACCGTCAGCCCCGAGCGTACGCTCATCTGCGGCACGCGCTATGGAAATGTCATGTGCTCGCGCGGGTCGGTGATCCCGCTGTTTATCGATCAGATCCGGTCGGGGCAGCCCCTTACCGTGACGAGCCCGGACATGACCCGTTTCATCATGAGCCTGGAGGAGGCCGTAGAGCTGGTGCTGTTCGCCTTCGAGCACGCGCACAGCGGCGATATTCTGGTCAAAAAGGCCCCCGCCTGTACCATCGGTGTGCTGGCCCAGGCGGTGAAAGAGCTGTTTCATGCGCCGGACCATCCCGTGCGCATCATTGGCATCCGCCATGGCGAAAAGATGTATGAAACGCTGCTGACCAACGAAGAGTGCACGCACGCTGAGGATATGGGCGATTTTTACCGCGTGCCCTCCGACGCGCGTGACCTGAACTACGATAAATACGTTGTGACCGGTGAGCAGGACCGCAATGTGCTGACCGAATTCAACTCCAGCAACACCCGGCTTTTGAGCGTGGAGGAAGTGAAGGAAAAGCTTCTGGCTCTCGACTACATTCAACAGGCGCTCGCTGCATGGGACAGGCTCTGAGCAGGGCGGAGGGGGCGCAGCAGGCAGCTGCCGCGTCCCTTTTTGCAGGCTGGCAGGAAAAGCTGATCGCCTCCGCGCTGGAAGGGGCGATGGGCGGCGTGTGGATGCTGGAGGACACGCCCGGCGGCGCCCTGGCTGAATGCGGGGATTTTCTGTTCCTCGAAGCGCGGGACAGCCAGACTGCGCGAAACCTGCTGATGGCGTGGAAGCGAGAGCACGCGGGGCGCTACGCCATTCTTGTGGCGCGCGACCCCGCATTGTCAGCGCTGGCGCCTGAGGTGTTCGCGGGCGATGCGGCGCTTACGAGGCGCTATGCCTTTCACAAGGGCGGCGAGGCCTTCGACCGGGAACGCCTGGCGTGCTTTGCCGCCTGTGCGCCTGCGGACGTGGAACTGCGGCCGTTTGACCGGGAGGCCTGCCGCTTGGCCATGCAGGCGCCCTGGTCGAGGTCCTTCTGCGAACAGTTCCGTGACGAGGACGACTTTTTGGCCCGCGGACTGGGGGTGGCCGCATTGCGGGATGGCGAGCTGGTAGGCGGGGCGTCGTCCTACGTGTGCTTCAGCGGCGGCATCGAGCTGCAGGTGGAAACCCGCAAGGACATGCGCAGGCGCGGCGTGGCGCTGGCCTGCTGCGCCCGGCTGATCCTGACCTGCCTGGACCGTGGCCTCTATCCCAGCTGGGACGCGGCCAATCTGGAATCGGTTGCACTGGCCCGGCGGCTGGGCTACCGCCCTGCCGGACCCTATGACGCATGGGAGCTATACCGCTCTCCTCAGACACAAAAAGACGGGGAAGGGCTTTTCCCGCCTGAAAAGCCCAATAACCCCTGACGACGCATCGCTTATTGAGGAGGATTCCTATGGCGCTTTTCAAGCGGCATGAGTTCAGCCAAAACAGCATCACCGAGGGCGTAATCTGGAAAAACCTGCTGGCATTCTTCTTTCCCATCCTGCTCGGAACCTTCTTCCAGCAGCTGTATAACACTGCCGATGCCGTGATTGTGGGCAAATTCGTAGGCAAGGAAGCGCTGGCTGCCGTGGGAGGCGCCACAGGCACGCTGGTCAACCTGGTGGTGGGCTTCTTTGTGGGCCTTTCCTCCGGGGCGACGGTCATCCTCTCTCAGTTCTACGGCGGGCGGCGCGACCGCGAGGTCAGCCAGGCGGTACATACCGCCGCCGCGATGTCGCTGGCGGGGGGCGCGCTGTTCACGGTGCTGGGCATCGTGTTTTCCCCTGTGATTCTGCGCTGGATGGGTACCCCGGCGGATGTGCTGGTCCATGCCGAGGTGTATGTGCGCATCTACTTTGCCGGCATGATTCCTTCGCTCATCTACAACGTGGGTGCGGGCCTGCTTCGTGCCGTGGGCGATTCCCGGCGGCCGCTGTATTTCCTCATCAGCGCCTGCATGGTCAACATCGTGTTGGACGTGCTGCTGGTGGTGGGCCTGGAGATGGGCGTGGCCGGCGCCGCGCTTGCCACCATCTTTTCTCAGGCGGTCAGCGCCGTGCTGGTGGTGCTCACCTTGCTGCGCTCCCGTCAGGCCTATCGCCTGGAACCCAGAAAAATCCGCTTCTATGGCAATCTGCTGGACCGCATTGTGCGCATCGGCTTTCCGGCAGGGTTGCAATCGGTCATGTATTCCCTCTCCAACATCATCATCCAGGCCAGCATCAACGCCTTCGGCACCGATATCGTGGCCGCCTACACGGCCTACGGCAAGCTTGACGGACTGTACTGGATGATGATTAACGCCTTTGGCGTATCCATTACCACTTTTGTGGGACAGAACTTCGGCGCGGGCAAGTACGACCGTATGCGCCGAAGCGTGCACGTGTGTCTGCTGATGACCTTCGGCGCCACGGCGCTGATGAGCGGCTTTTTTCTGCTGCTGGGCGAGCCGCTCTACCGCCTGTTTACCGATGATGCGCAGGTGATAGCGCTGGGCATGCAGATTTTACGGTTGCTGGTTCCCACGTATGTGACCTACATCTGCATTGAGGTACTGGCCGGCGCGGTGCGTGGAACAGGCGATTCGCTCATTCCCACGCTCTTTACGCTCACGGGCGTTTGCCTTCTGCGCGTGGCGTGGGTGATGGGGGTGGCCCCCGCCTATCACAGCCTGACGGTGGTGCTGCTCAGCTACCCCATCACGTGGACGATCACCTCGGTGCTGTTTGTGATTTACTATCTCAAGGGTGGATGGCTCAAGCGCAGCATCAGCAAGGCGAAGCTGGAGGCTTGAGCCGTCGTTGGGCGCCTCAGGGCGCGACCGCCACCTTGAGCACCCCGTCCAGGCGGTTTTCAAAGATGCGGTAGCCTTCTTCAATGTCGGCAAGCGTGCAGCGGTGAGTAATGAGCGGCGTGGTATCGATCTTGCCCTGTTCGATCAGACGCAGGGTTTCGGCGCAGTGGCAGCCATCCACCCCACCGGTTTTGAAAATCAGGTTTTTGCCGTACATATCGGGCAGCGGCAGCGTTTGCGGGCCGTCGTAGAGGGCTACGATGGTCACGGTGGCGTTGGGCCTGGCACAGGTCCATGCCATGCGGAAGGTATCCGGCGTGCCGGCCACCTCCAGCACCGCGTCCGCCCCGCCATGGTCGGAATGCTGACGCACAAAGACTTCCAGCGATTCAGGCGGCGTGGTGAGCACCTCCGGGTGGTGGCTGCGCACGAAGACCAGGCGCAATGGGTCCGCGTCGCATACGATCACGCGGCGCGGATGCTTGAGCAGTACGCATTGCAGCGTACATAGCCCCGTCGGTCCCGCACCGATGATCAGCACGGTATCCTCCGGTCCGATATTCCCGATCTGTGCGGCCCAATACCCGGTCGCCAGCACGTCGCCCACCAGCAGGGCCTGCTCGTCGGTCACAGAGGAGGGGATGCGGTCCAGCCCCTGGTCGGCGTAGGGCACGCGCACATACTCGGCCTGTCCGCCGTCAATGCGGCAGCCCAGCGCCCATCCACCGTTGGGATCGGTGCAGTTGTTCACCCAGCCGTGGCGGCAGAAATAGCACGTGCCGCAAAAGGTTTCCACGTTGACGGTCACGCGGTCGCCCGGCTTTACGCGGGTAACGCGGGAGCCGGTTTCCTCCACCACACCCACCATTTCGTGTCCGACGGTGATGCCGGGCACAGCCTTCGGCACGCTTCCACGCCGGATGTGGAGGTCGCTGGAGCAGATACTGGCCAGCGTGACGCGCACGATGGCGTCCCGGCTGTCCTGAAGGGTGGGGCGGGGCTTCTCCATCAGTTCGAAACGCCCCGGGCTGACGTAGGTATAGGCGAGCATGGCGCACAGCTCCTTTCGATTCGGATCCGGTGCTATTATAGCACAGATCGGGGCGGAGCGGATTGGGAAAGCGGGGGAGGGACCCGACGTTTTCAGAGAAAACCGGCCTTTGAAAGATAGAGGCAGACCACATCCGTAAACAGTGCCAGTTTCCATGCAAGCAGCCATAAAGCATTGCGCCGCCGGGCCTCCCCTTGAGGGCCGGGCGGCGCGCCGCGTTTGAGCGGATGCCGTATTTTTCAATGACGTAGTCCATATCCTTGTCTCCACGTCCGGACAGGTTGATCAGAATGGAGCCGCGCTTCATCCGTTTGCCCGGCTGCATGGCGTAGGCCACGGCGTGGGCGCTCTCGATGGCTGGGATGATGCCCTCCGGACGGGAAAGGGTGAAGAAAGCATCGAAAGCATCGATGGTGTCCTTGTCCCCGATCACGTCGTAGGTCACGCGGCCCAGATCGTGAAGGAACGCGTGCTCCGGTCCGGAGGAGGGATAATCCGGCCCGCTGGCCACGGAATAGACCGGCGCAGAGCCGCCGTTTTCATGCTTGAGCATGATGCTGTTGAAGCCGTGCATGACACCCTCGCTGCCATAGCTCAGGCTGGCGGCATGAGCGCCCAGTGCCGAACCGCGCCCCAGAGGCTCGACGCCTAGATATCCACCGGATCGTTCAGGAACCCGGTAAACATGTCCATGGCATTGGACCCGCCGCCCATGCAGGCAACCACAGCGTCGGGCAGCTAGCCGGTCATCTCCAGAAACTGCGAGCGGGCCTCGATGCCTGCCACACTCTGAAAGTCACGTACCATCATGGGGAAAGGATGCGGGCCCACCACCGAACCGATGCAGTAAATGGCATCCTGATATTCCTGGCTGTAGGCTGTAAAGGCCGCGTCCACCGCCTCCTTGAGGGTTTGAAGCCCGTCGGTCACCTCGACTACACGCGCACCCGGAATCTTCGTGCGGGCCACGTTGGGAGCCTGCTTTTTTACATCCACGGCGCCCATGTAGATGTCGCGTTCCAGTCCGAAGTATACTGCCGCCGTTGCCAGCGCCACGCCGTGTTGTCCCGCGCCGGTTTCGGCGATAACCTTTTTCTTGCCCATGTATTTGGCCAGGAGCGCTTCGCCCATGCAGTGATTCAGCTTGTGCGCACCGGTGTGGTTGAGATCCTCCCGCTTGGCATACAGCTGCACGTTGCCCAGCGAGGATGACAGGCGCTCCAGATGCGAAACCGGTGTGTGACGCCCCTGAAACTTCCGGCGGATGCGGCGCAGCTCGTTTACGAACTCGCTGGATTTGCAGATGGTCATGTAGGCGTCGGTGATTTCGTCCATAGCCGCCCGCAGCTGCGGCGGAATGTAAGAGCCGCCATATTTGCCGAAATAGCCGTTTGCGTCGGGATAGTTGCGGAAATAGGTATCAAAATCCACGTCATGATATTTCATGCTACGAACCTCCTGTTTATTGGATCGGACAATGCGCCGTTTGAAGATAAATCATTCATCGTCCCTGCCGGGACGGCATCGCTTGCTCAACCGCATTGTTTCCCTCCTGAAATCAAAAGGATTTCCGATTTCTGCGGGGGAATGAAAAAGTCCCTGGCAGAAATCTGCTTCTGCCAGGGACGAACTCGATTGTCCGCGGTGCCACCCTGATTCACGGGAAAAGCCCCGTGCGCTTGACGAGATACGATCATATCTCCGGCAAATGACGCATGCCCTCGCGTCGCAGAATACTTTGTGGATTTCCACATTTAACTGCGCCCTCCGCGGTCCATTTGACGGTTCGTTTCCTGCCCGCTTTTCAGCGCCGCGGGCTCTCTGGAAAGACGTGGCCGCCTTTATCTCCGCTTCAACGGTTTGGCGTGTATGAATTTACAAATATTATACTGCACGCAAAGCTGTTTGTCATCCTTTCTGAATCGCTTGTCTTGCTTGAAAGAAATGGATGCTGAAATTTCTAAAACGGTTTCGCCGTCAGAGGGAGACCGCTTTTCTTCCAATTGGCGGTATGCTATAATATGGATCATCATTTTTGTCAAGGAGGTTGCGATTTCTCATGACCAAACGAGTTCTCACAGCGCTCATGGCCGTCGCATTGCTGTGCACGATGCTGCCGGCAATGGCCCTGGCCAACACGGGCAGCATGTATGTGCAGACCAGCAATGGTGGAAGCGTGCATCTGCGCAAGGATCCTATCGCTCCGGCGAATAATGTGCTGACCGACGTGCCCTATGGCGCAGTGGTGGATGTGCTGAGTTATCTTTCCGACCGCAACTGGGCACATGTGGCCTATACCAGCGGGGGCCGCACATGGGACGGCTATATGATGACCCGTTACCTGGTGGTGCAGAAGCCCAAAAGCAAAAACAGCACCAGTGACGACACGTCCGATACCCCGAAGATGCCCGATTTCAAGAACTTTCAGCTCGTTGAGCCCTACGAGGTGATTGTGCGCCCCTCCAAGCCCAATGGCTTTGTCAACTTCCGTTGGGCCCCCTCCTATGACTGCCGTGTGATTATGCGCTGCTATGCGGGATACTCGCTCACCGTCATTGCGCAGGATAAGAACTGGGCGCAGGTGAGCGATCCCCAGACCGGCTATGTGGGCTTCATCAACCGCAGCTTCATTACGACGGTGGGCGACGGGACCAGCGTGGGCGCCGTCCTCAATAACTGAGCAGCCGTGGCAGAACATGAAAAGAGGTGCAAGAAAGATGAAAAAGTTTTTTGCGGTATTGCTGGCCGTGCTGATGCTGCCGGTATTTGCGTTGGCGGAAGAAGCGCAGTCCGTTACGGTAAAGGTTAACGACACGCTGAGCATTGCGGTAAATGTGCCGGATGGCTATGCGTTTGATCAGACGTGGTATGGCGATGTGCTCTACGCGCAGATAAAACCCGAAGAAGAGGGCAAACTGTTGATGGTGTTGTCCCTGGGCTATTCCGAAGAATATGCGGACCGGTCCATCAACGACCTGTCGGATGAGGAGCTTGATTCGCTGATTGCCGTTTCCGTATCGGACTTCGCCAATCCCACCTATACCCTTTCGGAAACCGCCGAGGGCACCAAGCTGATCATCATAGACGAGAACTCGGGACATGACGAGTACGCCGAGATCTTCACGGTCTATCAGGGCTATTTCATCGGCCTGCTGCTGGAGCCCGCAGGCGATGCGCAGGTATCCCAGGAGGAGCTGGATTTGGCGGTTCAGTTCCTCAGCGATATGCAGTTTGTGCATACCGAGGCATAAAAGCTGAAACAGGAAAGCGCGCTGCCCAAAACCGGGCAGCGCGCCTTTTATTTTTGCTTCTCGTTTGCGGGAAACGCTGCCCTCCTGCACCCTTCGGGGCGCGCACGCTCGCAAAAGCGGTGTGGCTAAGGCTTTGGGCACCGGAGGAAAACAGGCGCCCTGCGGGTCCGTGTCACAGAAGGTGGTGCTGTGACCCAAAGGCGGGCGCGAAACGAGCCGAGGGTCAGGCCAGCCTTCCGTGCCGATTGAGCGAACGGGAATCCGCTCCAAACGCCGCCCTTTGTCAGCATTCCTGAAAGGCAGCGGGGAGGCTGAGCGGGTTTTCCGTCAAGACGGGCGAGGCGTTGCCGCTTCAGAACCGCGCCGCACAGCAATTTGCTCGCGTTTCGTTCATGCGGCGAAGGTTCCTCCGCCTGTGCGACAGCGCCGCCATCAGCGCCCACAGGCCGGGCATACTTTGGCCGTCTGTCAGTGGCAGCTGCGTGACGCGAAGGGTGGCTGCTGCGGAAACAATCTGGTCAAAGTTCCCGTCGGTCACCCTGCAGCGCACCTGCAGACCATCCATGTCATAGGTCGCTGTCAGAGGCAGAACTGCTTCCCGCGTCCCTGCCACATCCGTCCATGCGCCGGTTTCTCCTGTGCGATCTGCCAGCGGTAGGCATAGGGGAATGCGCCGACGGAAGCCTCCACTTGAAACTGTGCCGTTTCTCCCATGAGCGCCGTCATATCGGCGGGTTGACGTACAAAGACCAGCGGTTCCTCACGCAGCCGAATGACAAAGCGATTGCCGGCGGCCTCTGCCTCCTGGTGGTCCTTTCCGGAAATCTCCACCGTCACCTCGGCGGGGTCGGCGGCGCCCGCCAGTCATGCCACCGGCAGCGTGATCGTGTGCGCGCGTCCGTCCACAATCTCCTGCGGGAACACATAGCGGAAGGTTTCCGCCTCTTCGTCGCCGTCTGCCCATGCGCGCGGGGTTACGCCCCCTGTGCGCGAGCTTCGTCCGTCTGCCGCCGCGCGATTGAGGATGGTCATCTCCAGCATGCGCTCGCCGCCGCGTGTAAAAACGCGGTAGTCCAGTTCCAGGTTCTCCGCAGAGGTACCCACCGTTTCCGAGTCAAAGGTGATATCGTTGCTCAGGGAATATGGGACAGCACTGTTTCGGGCAGAAGCAGGCGGCGTAATCTGCACGCTGCCGTCCTCCATGTGATGCTCTTACCTACCGTCTCGGAATAGGGAAGACCCACGTAGGCGTCGACCTCCAGACTGGGCTTAAGGTAATATCCGTCCAGCTTCTTTTCAATCGTCGGGTAAGCGTTCAAAAGCGGCTCCGGCCTGACCTCCGGCACGCCCCAACGGCCTGCACAAAGAACAGAGATGCATAGCAGCCGTCCGCAGCCGTCCGACGCGGGTTCGCAGGAGGAGATGCGTTGGCCGTCCGCATAGGTGGTTGTGCGCTCTGCAAAATTTTCGGTTGACAGCACGGCCACCACCGCGCCGGACAGGCTGAGTCCGGTTGCCGGGGCAACGTCGAAAGCGTAATCCCGGCGATCCCTGGCCGCCTGGGAGTATCGGTTTTCCAAGGTGCCGGTCGTCCCGGTGGAAAGGTTGATCCACGTCAGCCGCATTTCGTCGGCAAGATAGAAGCCGTATACATCTCCGCCCGGCTCGGCATATTTCATCTAGGGCATGCTCATGGACAGGGGCGTTTGCGTCTTTTTGGTCACGTTTACCAGCAGGTCGGGGTTAAGGGCAGCGCCGTTGAAGGTTTCCGTCTCTTCCTGCGAAGACATCAGCGAGGGTGCGGACGTCAGGGCGCGTCCGGATTTTCCGCGCGAATCATAGAGAGGAATGTCGCCGCTGTTCCAGATCGTAAACTTCCACTTTGCAAAGAAGATCTTCACCAGCAGATAGGCGCCGCCTCCGGCCGAAACGCGCAGATACTTATCCCCGCCGGTCAGCATGACCAGGAAGCTGATGTATCCGTAGCCGTTGATGCTGATGCTCAGCACGTTTTTGGCTCCGATCCCCGCCGCAAAGCCGATCTGCAGCCGGATCATGACGGACATACCGCTGGTGCCGGTATCCAGCTTCAAATTGTGGAGGCTGGGCCAGCCGTTGTCCTTCCAGCGTACGCCCATTTCCACGCCCAGCATGCCAGCCGCCGATACGGACAGAGACAGACCCGCGCTGAGGAAAAAGGCGCTGATCTGCGTGGTCATCTCCACACCAAAGGTGGCGGTCGCACCCAGCATGGCCTGCCCACGGATGGAACCCTTCCTGTCGCTGTCCTTGAGGTAGCGCCCCTGAAGGACGAAGAAGAACCCGGCCTCCGCCGTAAAGCTGCCCAGGAACTGAAACCGTTTGCTTTCCTGCCCCTTTCATACGGCCTGCGCCTTGGCAAACTGCTTGGCGAAGTAGCCCTCTTTTTCCACTTCGCGCTGGCGCTTTTCCAGGTCGGCCTGGTCCTGTGTTTTCCACAAAGAGGTATCGTCTGTACCCGCGATATCCTTCATGGCGATGCCCATGGCAAAATAGGCGCTGCCGTCCAGATTGATGCCGATTTGGGGAATGTACTTGGAGGGCAGGTCGAAGCCGATGGAGGACACTGTCAGAAAGCTGGGCAGGCTTGAAGGAAGGGTGAACCCCAGTCCGCCCAGGGACAGAATGCTGCTCATGGCTCCGCTCTGATCAAAGAGCGGGCCATCCAGCACACCGCGCTGTACCATCAGCTGGGTATCGAAGGTCTGACTGGTTCCATCCCCGGCGGTCAGGCGCACGCTCACCTTTGCTCCGGGCTTGAATTTGCGGAGCCAGTCGCCCTTGAAGCTGAAAACCTGATTTTTACCCGCTACGCCCGAATAGGAGCCGCCGCTGGCCGCCTTTCCGTCGGTGGAAACATAGGTCAGCTCGACGGTAAACGTCCCCTGCGCGCACACCTGCACAGACAGATCCTGCGACGCGTCGTTGGCAGGGCTGTAGTATACGCCAAGCTCCTGAGCAAAAGCGTCCTTGCCGTTAAAGGTGATGGAAGATACATAGGGTGATCCGTCGTCGGCGATCAGGGTGAGAGCGCCGAATACGCCGCCCTTTTTCACGGAGGTTTTGGCCACGAAGACGTCGCGGTAACCCGCCTTTTCCACGCGGATGCTCACATTCATGTAGCCGTCGCTGTCGGGAGAAAAGTCCTTGACGGCAAAAATGGCATGGCCGCTGGTATCGGTAAGCAGGGTTTTTGCTGCGCCGCCCGCATCCAGATCGGCCACTGTGACCGTGACTCCCTCGGCCGCCGTATGGTCAGGCAGGGAGACGCAGATGCCGAAGCTGTTGTCGTTAAGCACGGTGATCTTCATGTTGGGCTCGGCCGTGCCTGCGGACAGCCGCTGCATGCGGGTGGAGGCTGGGACGGGAATGCCCAGTGCATCCCGGGAAAGGGCCCTTTCCTGTACGGGAGAGGGCTGCAGCAGCTGCGTGGTCAGCTGGGACAGATCGCTGGCGGAGGCACGGAGCTCCGTCGTGCCGGCGCCCAGCAGCGCGCGCCATTCGGCAAGGCTCTGTTCCCAGGCTGGGTAGTGCTGCACCACGGCGGGAATGATGGCGCGGATGGTTTCGGAGGCTTCCCTGATGCTCCGGCCGTACTGAATGCGTTCCTTTTCGCAATATTCCGCGTCGAAAGGCGCGTTTCGGTTGGTGTAGATGTAATCGCTCTGCGCCACAAGCTCGTCATGATCGTAGGATAGATCGTCCATCATGGCACGCAGGAATCCGTAACGATTTCATAGTCCGATCGCCATGCCTGCATCAGCGATTCGAGCTTTTCCAGCTGCGCGGCTTCGAGCGCGGAATTCTCCAGGGCAGCATTTTCCTCCTCGGTCAGCACATGCGCGCCGCCCGGCTCATCGCCCATGTATTTGATGATGTGTACGCCGGCCGTGGTCAGCAACGGGCCGCTCACATCGCCCGGTTGCTCGAGCGCCGCGGACGCCGCGCGAAACGCCTCGGCCCAGTTTTCGCTCTGCGGGTGAAACAGGAAGCCCGGATCTTGTACATCCTGATGCGTGGAATCGATGCTGTATTCCGCCATCAGGGCTTCAAAGCTCTAGCCATGTTCCAGACAGGCGGCAATCTCCCGCGTCTTTTCTGCAAGCGCCGGCACGGCCTCCTGGTTCCTGGCGCCGTATTCCTCCAAGAGTGCCGTCACATTTGCATCGGCGTCGTCATAGGCGGCCTTGCAGGGGCGATGTCCAGGCCATCCGCCGCAGCCCTTGCCAGTGCGTCGTAAGCCTCGTCCTTGACCGCCTGCGCCTGCTGTACGCGCGCATCGATCTGCTCCAGCGCCTCGGTGATTTCCTGCGGATAGGCCAGCAGAATGTGCTTGATGCGGCGGTACCCCTCCGGCGTATAGAACGCCTCGTTGCCCGCCAGCAGGATCTCCGACTCATAAAGCGGAATATCGTTTTCATAGCGCAGCCGGTCCGGATTGACAAAGGCGTCCGGATAATACTGCAAAATCTGAGCAGGGGTGACGGTTACATCGCCGCAGTAGAGGGCCAGGATGCGGCGGTACCGCTCGGAGGCCGGCGCTTCCTGATAATAGGCGTCCACGGTGTAGCCCTGCTCCTCCAGCCATTGGCTCACCTGCGCTTCGCTGACCTCTTCCCCGGATGCGGTCAGTTCCTGATACAGGCCCTGCCATACGCTCTCATACAGGTTTTGGGCATAGGCACGCAGGCTTTGCGTCTGTTCCTCCGTGATGATGTCCTGACCTGCCTCGCGGAGCTTGTTCTCAATCAGCCCCAGACCGATGAAGTGGTCAATCGTATCCGCCGCCAGCTGCTCCCGGTCGGACTGGCTCAGCTCTATCCCCATGGCGGCATAATAATCCAGCGCGGATTGGTAGGAAAACCGCACCACCTCAGGCGAATAGCCATACATCGCTCACACGCTCCGCGGGGAGCTCCTCCGCCTGCGCGAAGGATAGCAGCAAGAGGGTCACCAGCATCCAGCACAGCGTCGTTTTCAGCTTCATTTTTTTTGCATTCTCCTTGTTTTCCGCAAATGGGTCAGGCCTCTTGATGAGCGGGAAAGAAACCCGTGATGTAAATTGAATGATAACCTTTGTGAACATAGCAGATTTCACCACTTTGCACCAGTGCCTTTTTAAACTCTTAACTATAATTGTAATGCAATTTACATACGGGCAGACCGGGATGGCAGGAAAGCGGTGGATAGTGTCCGGCCGGAGTTTGCCGGGCCTTTCCGAAAGAGCAAAACATATCTGCTGACACAAGCCAAGTCGCGCTAACAGCTGCTTCCTGTGCAGGCGTCGCAACCGTCCGGGGGAGAACGGCTGCCAAATGCGGCAACAGGACTTCCTGCTTCCAATGACCTGTACACCTCGCGACGACAAAAGGAAAATAATTGAAGGGAACCATAGGCCCTGCCTTGCCTTTTTCCTCCCGCCGTGATACAATCACCCCATCAGGAAGGAAGTGAAGACGATGGATTCCATACGCATCGTCGTGATTGGCGCGGGCGCCATCGGCGGCGTTACGGCGGCGCTGATGAAGCAGGGAGGAAGCGATGTGACGCTGGTGTGCAAGCATCAGGAGATCGCGGATATCGCCTCCGGCAGAGGCCTGCACATCACGGGCGTAAGGGGCGAGCACATGGTGCACCTGGACGCTGTGGCCGATATTGCCGAACTGGACGGAACCTATGACGTGGCGCTGATCGCCACCAAGGCCTACGATATGCCCGCCTGCGCGCGGGCGCTGTTGCCCTATCTGAAAGACAATTCGCTGGTTCTGAGTCTGCAGAACGGCATTTGCACCGACGCGCTGGCAGCCGTTGTAGGCAAAGAGCGCACAGTGGGGTGCGTGATCGGCTGGGGCGCAACCATGCTCGGGCCGGGCGAGCTTGCCGTGACCAGCAAGGGAGAGTTTCTCATCGGACGCATCAGCGGCGATCAGGAGGCGCTGGAACCTATCCGGCGCGCCATGAATGCAGCCGCACCGACGGTCATTACGCCGGATATCTATGCGGAGCTGTATTCCAAGCTGATTGTCAACAGCTGCATCACCTCGATGGGGGCCATCTGCGGCCTGTATTTGGGGCAGATGCTCCGCAGAAGCCAGGCAAGGCGCATCTTTCTGGGCATCATCCGCGAGGCGATGGATGTGGCGCATGCCCAGGGCCTGAAGGTGCCGCCCTTTGGCGGAAGGCTGGACTATGACAAGCTGCTGGCGGGGGATGGAGCGCTGGACAATCTGCGCCGGCACGCCATGATCCTGCTGGTGGGGCTCAAGTACCGGCGGCTGAAAAGCTCCAGCCTGCAATCGCTGGAGCGGGGACGGCCCACCGAGATTGACTATTTCAACGGCTTTATCGCGCAAAAAGGCGAGGAGCTGGGCGTGGATTGTCCCATCAACCGTCGCTTGACCGTCATGATCAAGGAAATCGAGGGCGACAAGCGCAGCATCAAGGTCGCAAATCTCTACGATCCTGTGTTCTGTGCGCAAAAGAGTGCGCGTCACAGCGCAAAGGCCTGATCGCAAAGCAAAAAGACCGCTTCGGAAGGAAGAAAACCTCCCGAAGCGGTCTTTCTTGAAGGGTTACGCGTCGCGGTAGCCGTTGGGGTTATTGCTCTGCCAACGCCAGGAATCGCGGCACATGTCGTCCAGCGTCTTTTCCGCCTGCCAGCCAAGCAGCTCTTTGGCCTTGGTGGGGTCCGCGTAGCAGCGGGCTACATCGCCCGGCCGGCGGTCTACGATGACATAGGGAATCCGGATGCCGTTGACACGCTCGAAGGTATTGACCAGATCCAGCACGCTGTATCCCGTACCGGTACCGAGGTTGAACACCTCGCAGCCGCTGTGCTGCATCAGATAGTTGCAGGCCGCCACATGGCCGCGCGCCAGGTCCACCACATGGATGTAATCGCGTACGCCCGTGCCGTCATGCGTGGGATAGTCGTTGCCGAACACGCGCAGCTGCTGGAGCTTGCCGCTGGCCACCTGCGTGATGTAGGGCATCAGGTTGTTGGGAATGCCCACGGGATCTTCCCCGATGAGGCCGCTTTCGTGCGCGCCGATGGGGTTGAAGTAGCGCAGCAGCGCCACCGACCAGTCGGGATAGGCATGCGCCACGTCCCGGAGGATCTGCTCGATCATGTACTTGGTCCAGCCATAGGGATTGGTGCATCCGCCCGTATGCATGCTTTCCACCAGCGGCATCTCATCAGACATACCATAGACCGTCGCGGAGGAGCTGAACACAATGCGCTTGACGCCGTGCTTGCGCATCACCTCACACAGGGTGAGGGTGCTGTCCAGGTTATTGCGGTAGTATTCGAGGGGCTTCTCCACACTTTCGCCGACAGCCTTGTACCCCGCAAAGTGGATGACCGCGTCAAAGGAATGGGAGGCGAACACCTTGTCCAGTCCGGCGGCGTCGGTTACGTCCACGTTATAGCAGCACACATGCTGCCCGGTGATGGTTTTCAGGCGGTCGAGCACATGCTCGCTGGCGTTGTAGAAGTTATCCACGATAACGGCCTCGTGGCCGGCTTTGAGCAGCTCCACATAGGTGTGGGAACCGATGAAGCCCGCGCCGCCCGTGAGAAGGATTTTCATGAAACGCACGTTCCTTTCCTGTTCAGTTAAAACAGCTTCTCGGGATAGGTGCCGTCCTCGTGCATCTTTTTGAGTTCGGCCTGCACATAGGGCTTATCCTCGTGGTAGGTCACGCCGAACCACACCGCGTCGGTAGAGAGCACATCCACCTTCAGGCCGTCCTCGTGCATGAGCTGGTCCACGAGCACGGGCAGCACATATTCGGCCTTGAGCTCGGTGGGGGAGAGGCTCTTGAGGAAAGCGGTGAAGCGCTCCTCAGCCTTATCAAACAGCCAGGGCGTGAATCCGAAGAAGTTCATGCTGACCAGGCTTTCGGGATTGAGAATGACGCCGTTTGGGTCCTTCTCGGTATCGCGGATGGTGCCGTCGGGGAAGGGCTGGATCTTGTAGGTTTCGGTCACGGAAGTCAGGTGGCCGTTTGCATCCACATCGCACACGCCACGGGTGACATGGCCATGCTCGCTGACGGTGTTCTTCAGATAGTAGCCCACCATGCAGGCGTGTTTTTCGGGAGCGAGCTTTTCCAGATGGTCCACCATGGTCTTGAAGGCGCTGGTGCCATAGTAATCATCCGCGTTGATGACGGCGAAGGGCTCGTGGATCAGGTCCTTGGCCGCCAGAATAGCCTGCACCGTGCCCAGGGGTTTGGTACGCTCGGCGGGGATGGAGCAGCCCGCAGGCAGGTTGCCGAGCTCCTGGAAGGCGTATTCCACCTTCACACTGCCCTTGACCACGTCGCCCACCAGTTCGCGGAAGCGGTCCTCAAAGTCATGCTTGATGATGAATACGACCTTGTTGAACCCCGCCTTCACGGCATCGTAGATGGAGTAGAGCATCAGCACCTCGTTATGAGGACCCATGCCGTCAATCTGCTTGTTTCCGCCGTAACGCGAGCCCATACCGGCGGCCATGATCACTAAGGTTTTATCCATGTTGATCAATCCTTTCTCCCGTATCTGTTTATGCTCGACCCGTCTTACGGCGGGGGAAAGCTGGCTTATAGCGCCGTGCGCAAAGGCTGTTTGCCCTTACCCCTGCGGGAACCGGTCTTTTTTCCCCGGCCGCCTGAGGCCGGCCCGGCAAGGGAAACAGGCCGGGGTTCCACGCGCATCTCCGGGCAGTCTACAGGCTTGTCCTCAAAGCCCTCTGTGCTGTCGCGGCGGAAAAAGACCGTCAGGGTGCGCAGCATGAGCTTGAAGTCGTAGGAAAGGGAAAAGTTTTCGATGTAGAGGAGGTCCAAAATCGCCTTGTCCTTGGGACTGGTATTGTACTTGCCCTCGATTTGCGCAAGGCCGGTCAGTCCCGCCTTCATCTGCTGGCGGTAGGCGAATTCGGGTACCTCGCGAGTGTAGCGGTCCACATTTTCCAGCATCTCCGGGCGGGGGCCCACGATGCTCATGTCGCCGCGCAGCACGTTCCACAGCTGGGGCAGCTCGTCAATGCGGTACTTGCGCAAAAAGCGGCCCACCGGGGTGACGCGCACATCATCCTTGCGGGCGGAAAGGCAGTTTTCCTCCTCGCGGTTTTCCGGATACATGGTGCGGAACTTGATGATCTGAAAGATGCGCCCATTGATGGTGGCGCGGTCCTGCCGGAACAGCACCGACCCGTTGCCGCTGGATTTGAGCACAATGGCGGTGATCAGCATCACGGGACTGGTCAGCACCAGGCCGGCCATGCTGATGACGATGTCGCACGCGCGCTTGAGAAACATCTGCGTAAGGGTAAGCTCCATGCGGTGGATGAACAGGAAGGGCGCGTCATCCAGAATGCTTTGCTGGGCGGTGGAGATGACCACATCCTCCAGCTCGGCCAACAGGTAAATGGTTTTGTTGTGCTTGTAGCAATAGGCTTCCAGCAGGGCTTCCTCCGTATCGGGAATGCCCGCCAGAAATACCACGTCGTGGTCCTGAATGGTCTGCTTTACGTCCGGGCATTCGTAGTGGACCACATCGGTCAGCCGGTAGCGCTGGCGAAACGTGGCCATTTTGGAGGCTACGTGCTCAGCCAGCTCCTGGGAAGACGCGACGATGCAGCAGTCCAGCGGCGGATTGATGCGGAAATAATACCGGTAGCCGAGCGCTACAAAGAGATAGATCATGAGCAGCTGCAAAATGAAAGCCCCAAACAGCAGGGCCAGGTCCTCGCCCCAGAAGGTAAAGCTGGGGTTGGCATCCGGGTTGTTGGGGTTGGTATTCATGATCTGCAGCATCACGTAGGTGATCAGATCTGTAAAAAACGTGGCCAGCGATATGCTGGCAAAGACGGACCGCATTTTTTTGACGCCGATCTCATAGCCGCCATACACCACGCTGAGGAGCAGCATGGTCAGCACAAACGTAGCTATCGTGGTGCCGGCGGTACGGCTGATGTTCAAAATGGCCTCGTTGGTAATGGAAAGCATGCCAAAAAAGGACACGAACAGCGATGCATATAAAAGCGCCTGGAAGCATAGCTTCATCAGCTGTGTGGCATAAAAGCGTTTGCGTTGCATAGACGCCTCCATCAGTGCGGGCCCTGTCGGGGGGAGAATGGCATCGCCCCGAAAAAAACCCCATATACCTTACACAGCATAGCACGGCATTTGGAATGTGTCAAGCGCGGTCAGGGCCCAGAAGCCGCCCGACGGCTGCGGCCAGTTCCTCCACATCGGTTTCGGTGTTGTAGATACCCACGCTGGCGCGGCAGGCGCCCGTGTGCAGCGTGCCAAGCCACTGGTGCACGGAGGGAGCACAGTGCAGCCCGGCGCGCAGGGCGAAGCCGTCGTGGGCCAGCGCGTCGCACAGCTCGCCGGGGTCCATGGAGGTGGGCACAAAGCTGACCACGCCCACCTTGGGCGCGGCGGGGTGGCCCAGCACGCGCACGCCGCGCAGGGCGGACAGGCGCGTGCGCAGATCGCGCGCCAGGGAATCCTCGTACTGCTCGATTTCCTCCCGGTGAGACAGCGCGAAGCGCGCTCCAACCAGCAGGCCCGCAATCCCCGGCAGGTTGGCGGTGCCGCTTTCGTAGCGGTCGGGAAGCTGCTTTGGCTGAATCATGCTTTCGCTCTGCGAGCCGGTACCGCCCACCACCAGCGGCCGGGGCAGCATGCCGCGGCCCAGCACCAGCACGCCCGTGCCGTGCGGCCCCAGCAGTCCCTTGTGACCCGGCATGGCGATCATGTCCGCGCCCAGCGAGGATAGTGATACATCCAGAATGCCCGCCGTCTGTGCGGCATCCACCAGCAGGGGGACACCGTAAGGCTTGAGCGCGCGGGACAGCTGCTGCACCGGCTGCACCACGCCTGTCACGTTGCTGGCATGGCAGATCACGCATAGTGCGGTGCGCGGCGTAACGGCGGCAGTCAGCGCCTCCGGAGCGATCAGCCCCAGGCTGTTGGGCGCGAGCATGCGCACGCGGATGGCCCCCTGCTCCTCCAGCCCCTTGAGCACGCGCATCACGGCATTATGCTCGGCGTGGGAGCAGATCACCTCGTCTCCTTCGCACAGCGTGCCGCGGATGGCGGTGTTGAGCGCCTCGGTGCAGCTGGGGAAAAAGACGACGTTTTCGGGCGCGGGCGCGTCAAACGCCTCGGCCAGCAGCTCGCGGCACCGTTGAATGATGCGTCCCCCACACAACGAGAGCGCGTGCCCTGAACGCCCCGGATTGCCGCCGAGCTTCTGCAGTGTGCCCGCCATGGCGCGCACCACCATGGGCGGTTTGGGAAACGAGGTGGCGGCGTTGTCCAGATAGATCATCCCGAAAACCTCCTTCGAGGCCCCACACACGCGGGCCGCTCTACGCATACTGTATGAGCAGGGAGGGGGGAAATGAACCCATGCAGCAGGAAGTTTTCGGGATCGCGTCATTCCGCTCGCGCCAGCAGGTGCTCAAGTTTGAAGGAGCGCTGCGCCGCGCGGGCGTGCGCGTGTCGGTCATCACCACACCTCGCGACGTGTCGGTGGGTTGCGGGCTGAGCATCCGCTTCGAGCTGAATGATGCGCGGCATGTGATGGAGGTGTATGAGCAGCTCCATCCCTCGAACCTGATCGGCTTCTATCGCGTGGAGCGCAAAAATGGTCAGCGCACGGTGACAAGGCCGCTGTAAACGGCTTGCCAGCGGTCCCCGGCAGGAGTATGCTTGCCGGGGACCGCTTTTTTCTCGCACCGGTGCAACCTTCAGGGCTCCCGGCGCTTCTAATGGAGGAAAGGGGGAGGAACATGGACAAGCAGACCTTTTCCGAGGGGGTTCGGCGAATGGAGCGTAGCCTGTACCGCGTGGCCATGAGCTATACCGGCAACGTGCCGGACGCGGCCGACGCAGTCCAGGAGGCGTTGCTGCGCGCCTGGAGGCGGCGTGACACGCTGCGCGACGAGCGCTACTTCGATACGTGGCTCATGCGCGTTGTGATCAACGAGAGCAAGACGCTGCTGCGAAGGAGGCGGCGTATGCTGCCCATGGCGCAGCCGCCCGAACCCGGCGCGGCAGAGCCGCCCGGCGCGGACGCAGCGCTGCATGAGGCGCTGTTCAGCCTGCCGCCCCACTACCGCCTGCCGCTGACGCTGACCTGTCTGGAGGGATATACCATGCGCGAGGCCGCGCATATGCTGGGCGTGCCGGAGGGCACGGTGAAGGCGCGCGTGCACCGCGCGCGACGGCAACTCAAGGAGCTGCTGGGAGAGGAGGAAACGGACGATGCGTGAAAAAGATCTGGACCGCGCCTTTGGCAATACGCCGCCCGCGTTCACCGGGCGAATCAATCAGACACTTGCACAGCTGGAGGACAAACCCCGTCGCATTCCGCGCCTGCGCGCGGCACTGATCGTGGCGGCGGTGCTGGCGCTGCTGTGCGGCATTGCCTACGCGGTGATCATGCAGGGGCAGGCATGGTATTACAACAACCGGTTCACCGCCTATCAGGAACACGAGCCCCAGAAGCATCAGGCCATCATGGACAACCTGCAGATCGTGACACAGCAGGAGCAGACGGAGGGAACGCCCGTGCGCGTGACCGTGCAGGATGCGGCCTGGGTCCCGCAGGAGAAGCTGCTGACGGTATCGCTGCGCGCCGTAGAGGCGGACCCGCAGACGCAGGAACTGCATCCCATGTGGAACCTGGACCCCGACGGCAGCTATGTGGGGGATGACGCGGAGGCGCTGGCCGAGGACGAGGAAGCACGGAGCGAACACTGGCTGCTCACGGAAAAGGGCTTCGGTCCCGTGCGGGAGATGATGAACGATGGCTCGAAGGAACTGCTGCTCTTTGAGGCGGACCGGGTACTGCTGGGCACCCCGGACAATGCGGTGGAAATAGTGGGGAATGGCAGCAGCATGGACAGCTTTGTGGGGGAGGACGGCGCGGTCATCACGGTGCTGAAGATGGAGCTTCCCTGGCTGGACGAAGGCTATGAGGCGCAGGTGATGGCGCGTGAGGGCATGGAGGAAGCGCAGAAGGAGCGCCTCGTGACACAGGCCCAAAAGGCGCGGGAGGCGCTGTCGGCCCAGGCGGGCGGCGAGCTGAGCCTGTGCGTGCCCTACGAGGTGTCCACCTATGTGGAGGGCGACGACGAGGCCCTTTACTGCGGAGGGGTGAAAGGCTGGGTCAGCTTCCGCATCCGGGTGGAGGAAAACGCACAGTAAAGAAAAAGAAAGGCAGCCGTCCCAAATCCGCACTTGCGTGAGGGTGGGACGGCTGCTTTCACATTGAAAAAAGATGTCCGAAGCCGGCAGATTGCGCTTGAGAGGTTGGCGTTTTTGTGACCGCATCGCAGGCGCAGGGGAAAGCGCTATGACAAGCAAACGCCCCGTGCTTTCCGGCACGGGGCGTTCAATGTCCAATCGGCGATCCCATCAGGCTTCCACGTTGGACTTGGAGGGCAGCGCACGCTGCACGTTGCCGCTGCGCAGGCAACGGGTGCACACATTCAGACGCTTGGCCTGACCATCGACCACGACGCGGACGCGCTGCACGTTCGGCGCCCAAATGCGGTTGGTCTTGCGGTTGGAGTGGCTCACGTTGTGGCCGCTCATGGAACCCTTCGCACAAACCTCACAAAACTTGCCCATCACTACACCTCCTAACGGGAGTTTGCATTCATAACAGCCTGTCTATTGTATCATGGTTTGCATGCTTTGACAAGAGAAAACATGGATTTTGGCGAGAAATTTCGTGCCGGATCTCTCGCTTTATTTATCATCCATCTTGAGCACGGCCAGAAACGCTTCGCTGGGCACGGAAACGGTACCGAACTGGCGCATGCGCTTCTTGCCCTCCTTCTGCTTTTCCAGCAGCTTTTTCTTTCGGGAGATGTCGCCGCCGTAGCACTTGGCCAACACGTCCTTGCGCATGGCCTTGACGGTTTCGCGGGCGATGATCTTGCCGCCGATGGCTGCCTGAATGGGAATTTCAAACAGCTGACGGGGAATCACATCCTTGAGCTTCTCGGCGATGCTGCGGCCGCGCGCATAGGCCTTGTCCTTGTGAACGATGATGGAGAAGGCGTCGCACAGTTCGCCGTTAAGCAAAATATCCAGCTTGACCAGCTCGCTCTCGCGGTATCCCTTGAGCTCATAGTCGAAGCTGGCGTAGCCGCGGCTTCGGCTCTTGACCTGGTCAAAGAACTCAAAGATGATTTCATTCAGGGGAATTTCGTAAATCAGCTTGACGCGTCCACCCTCGTACTGCATGTCGATGAAGATGCCACGCTTGTCCACACAGATGTCCATCATCGCGCCCACGAACTCCTGGGGCGTATAGAGGGTGCAGGTGACATATGGCTCCTCCATACGCGCAATCTCACCCGCGGGAGGAAGGTTGGAGGGATTATCGATGGAAAGCTCCGTCCCGTCGGTTTTAAACACATGGTAGATAACGCTGGGCGCGGTGGTGACCAGGTCCAGGTCAAACTCCCGCTCCAGCCGCTGTTGGATGATCTCCATGTGCAATAGTCCCAGAAACCCGCAGCGAAACCCGTGTCCCAGCGCGGTCGAGGTTTCCGGATCAAAGGAGAGGGAAGCGTCGTTCATGCGCAGCTTTTCCAGCGCGTCGCGCAGGTTGTCATAGTCCGCGCCGTCTGCCGGATAGATGCCGCAGAACACCATGGGGGTCACCTTTCGGTAGCCGGGCAGAGGCTTGTCCGCCGGGCGGGCTGCGTCGGTGATGGTATCGCCCACACGGGTATCGGCCACGTCCTTGATGGAGGCGGAAACATAGCCCACGTCGCCGGGATAGAGCGCATCGCAGGGCGAATAGCCGGGTCGGAAGGTACCCACCTCCACCACGTCAAATTCGCTGCCTGTCTGCATCAGCCGCATGCGCATGCCCGGCTTGACAGTGCCCTGCATCACACGCACAAAGCAGATGGCGCCGCGGTAGTTGTCGTAGAAGGCATCGAAGATCAGCGCCTGCAGAGGCGCGCTTTCATCGCCCGTGGGCGCGGGGATGTGTTTGACGATCGCCTCCAGCACGTCCCGGCAGTTTTCACCCGTCTTAGCCGAGATCATCGGCGCCTCGGAGGCGTCCAGCCCGATGACGTCCTCAATTTCCTTTTTTACCTCTTCGGGCTGTGCGGAAGGAAGATCGATCTTGTTGATGACGGGGATGGTTTCCAGATCGTGCTCCAGCGCCATATAGACATTGGCCAGGGTTTGCGCCTCGATGCCCTGCGTGGCATCCACCACCAGCAGCGCACCCTCGCATGCGGCCAGCGCCCGGCTGACCTCGTAGCTGAAGTCCACATGACCGGGGGTATCGATCAGGTTCAAAGTGTAGGTTTCGCCGTCCAGTGCCGTGTACTGCATGCGCACAGCCTTGGATTTGATGGTGATGCCGCGCTCGCGCTCCAGCTCCATGGAGTCGAGAATCTGATCCACCATCTGGCGCTGTTCAAAAACACCCGTCATCTCCAAAAGGCGGTCGGCCAGCGTGCTCTTGCCGTGGTCGATGTGGGCGATGATGCAGAAGTTGCGGATATGGCTCAGCCGGTCTGCGTGCAAAAAAACCCCTCCAAAACAAGCGGAATCCAACATCCTCTATCATATCGGATTCACCGGGAAAATGCAAGCGGGAAGGGCTTTGTCAAAAATGGCGCGGCGAGGCTGCCGACGCCGCGCGTTATGCCGTAAAATGCCGCATTTTGTCTTGACAGGGCCCGCCGGGTCTGCTATCGTAGGGAAAAAAGCAGGGAAGGGCACGGTGCGGGCCATGATCGTCATCGGAATCTGCGGCGCCAGCGGGAGCGGCAAAAGCACGCTGGCGGAGGAGCTTTGCCGGGCCATTGGCAAAGGGTGCCTCGTTATCAACCATGACTGCTATTATCGGGACCACCCCAGCCTCACCTTTGAGGAACGGTCTCTGCTCAACTACGACGAGCCGGAAATCTTCGATCATGATCTGTTTCTGGAGGATATCAAGCTTCTTCTGGATGGAAAACCTATTACCCGCAAGCGCTATGACTACACCCAGCATCGCCGCGCCGATACGGACGAGCTGATCTATCCGCCGGATGTGCTCATCATCGAGGGCATTCATGTGTTCTATGACGAGCGCCTGTGCGAATTGATGTTTCTCAAGCTGTATATGAGCGTAGAGCCGGATATCTGCCTGCTGCGCCGCATTACCCGCGACATCAATGAGCGTGGGCGCAGCATCGAAAACATTTCGGTCCAGTATCTGAGCACCGTCAAGCCCATGTACGACAAGCACATCCGCAATTACATCGAACTGGCGGACGTGATCGTGGCGCATGGGGGACGCAACGCGCGCATCGTGGATATTCTGGCCGGCTATGTGCGCGACGAACTCAGGCTTCGCGGGGTGGAGGAATAAATAGAAACCGGCACAGACCACTCATGGAAAATCAGCTCCGTGAGGGTCGGTTCAGGCTGTTGACAAAGGACGGGGGCGCAGGGTCTCCCCGATTGCGCAGTTATTCCCGCCTCCCTGACAACTGCGCCCTCTGCCCGTTTCGCTCCCCGCTTTCGGGCCGCGCATTACCGCATTCGGCGGCAAGCGCCCACAGGGCGCATGTTTCCCCAGGCGCTTCAAAGGCATATAATACAGCATTTTTGGCAAACGTTGTGAACGCCCGCAATTCGCTAGAAGCGCGCTCTCCAAAACAGGAACAGGGGTTTTCCAACGGCCTAAACCGACTTCATTCGGGGTCGGTTTTTTATTATATAAAGGGCAATACCGCACAGAAAAGTAGGCGCGATACTGCCAGAAGTGATATAATAAG